>Ga0129307_1000436_pt1 | contig 64778 bp, 53 predicted proteins | sample P1105metagenome_FD_94437 | JGI IMG/M metagenome (GOLD analysis project Ga0129307, IMG submission 94437) | Capybara group fecal microbial communities from Wisconsin, USA - P1105 metagenome | ecosystem: Host-associated > Mammals > Digestive system > Large intestine > Fecal | place: USA: Wisconsin... | reverse complement strand
TCCTGAGAAACGCAATGCGTTCAGGGCTTTCCCCATGCAGCATTCCTCCATGAGACCACCACAAAATCTGATTGTCATTGAGGAATGTTTCACCATGGCCCGGATATCCTCCCCGGACAGTGGTTTCCCAGAATCGTCTGACCAGCTCTTCCCCGGTGATATTGCCCCATCCGTACTGGATGTTGCCCTCATAGGCAATTTCATCCATGACAACCGGTTTGCCATACTTCTGAATTAATTCGTCCGCCACTTCACCCGACTTGTAAAGGTCTATCCTCTGCCACGAAACATGTGTAATCCAGCTTCTTGACGCATCATACGGCACTCTGCAGTGATGAATCGAACGAAGATGTCCGTATGGATCCGACAGCGCGATTTCACGCGCGATCATCTCCCAGTCTTCAATGGACTTCTTTGTAAGCAGGTCATACTCATTGGCCAGAGACCACCAGACATTGGGATAGGCCGAAAGCCTTGCACAAAGATAGCGTACATACAGCAGATCGGATTCATGGTCCATGATGGAAAAGCCCCATCTGTCGTATGGATGGAAAAGAATAAGATCTGCCTCTATCCCCAGCTCCATCAGTTTTGCCACGCATGCATCCAGATGCTGAAAATGATCGGGGTTAAAATGATCTGTCTTCCATTCATTTCCTTCACAATCAGGACCATACTGCATAAAGTTTTCATCGGTCAGCACGGAAGAATCCATTGGATGACCTGCATACGGATACGAACGCGGCTCATGCAGATTGTATGGATAATGCTTCGGAAAAACGCAGAAACGAATCTTGTTAAATGGTCCCTTTTTCAGGGTTTCCAGTGTCTGCGCAATCAGATCATCCCCCTGCCAGAGCCATACATAGCATGTGGTTCCAACAGAATAATAGGGTGTCCCGTCCGCATAAACAAAGTGCGTTCCGCATACATGGACAGGACCATGGCAGTTTACACGGTTGGTCTGAATATTAATGCATCTGCTAATCGGTTCGGGAAGGAAATCAGCATGAACATGCAGTAGATGCTCGCCCTCAATTTCCGGCATAAACCGAACAACATATTCACCATGTCCATCATAAAATCCGGGAATGCTTTTTCTCCCAAGAGGACCCTCCAGATCCATGGAAATCCAATGATCAAGATAAGGATTTCCATCTTCGGGTCCCTGGATTCTGATTTCCTGCGGCCCCCATTTATGCATGGTGTTCATGGTCATACCTCCTCCTGGTGTCTTTCGAATTATAAGAAATGGATCATTGATATGCAAGCTTCTCTCGTCTTCGTGACACAGTTTACTTTCTGTGTTATACTTTTCACGGTTTCCATTATCTGCTTCGGTTTTCGCCGCTTGCAGAAAGCCCTCAGCATGACTATGAATTACAGAAAGGAAGGGATTCGATGAAAAGACAAGTTTTTTTCATAAACATACTGTCTTTTCTTCTGCTCATCCTTTTTATGTTGCCAACAACAGCATCTGCTGCAAAGGCCACAGCGACACCACCCCTGTATCCGGAAGCGACCCTTGCGCCGGATGCACCTGCATATGACGCCAATGCTCCGGAAAATCTTGAACCCGAGCAATTGTATGCCTGGTCCGCCATTCTGATTGAATCCGTCTCCGGCGATGTTATTTTTGAAAAATCTCCTGATGTGCTGCGTTTTCCGGCATCTACAACAAAAATCATGACCTGTTATCTGGGGATCACCATGGTGGAGGACCTTGATATGGTCGTCACGGTTTCACCGACAGCAGTTGATGTGCCTGCTGATTCTTCCACCATGAAGCTGCAGGTTGGTGAGGAGCTTTCCTTCCGTGATGTGCTCTACGGAACAATGCTTCTTTCTGCCAATGACGGCGCAAATGTTATCGCCGAGACCGTATCGGGTTCAATCAGTGAGTTTGTCAATCTGATGAATCAGACTGCCCTGTCCATGGGCTGTACAAATACCCACTTTAATAATGCCCACGGCTACACAGATCCCAGCCACTACACAACAGCACGCGATCTTGCCATCATGGCAAGGTATGCTATGGAAAATGACCTGTTCCGCGAAATTGTGGCAACGAGAACCTATTCCCTGTCCAAAACCAATTTATCCAGATCACGCTCCATGACCAACACCAACGAGCTGTTCAACCCGGGTACGGATGAAAGTCCAAACAAGTATTATTTCCCCGATTCAATAGGTATTAAGACGGGTAATACGGATGCTTCTCAATACTGTTTTGTCGGCGGAGCAATGCGTGATGGTGTTGAACTGATATCCGTTGTTATGTACACCGGTAAACGTGCCAGATGGGCAGACACCATCAAGTTGATGAACTATGGTTTTTCACAGTATATGAGTGTAACCCCCATCGATCTGTATAACATGAATCCCATTACCATTGAAACAAGTTCCTATTCAACCCAGGACACCGGTATGGGAAAGCTGCGTTTGAACTGTATTGCCACCAATGCGTCTCTGGCTGCAAAAGCAACCATTGTCAAGCGCCGTGCTGTAATTGATTCGCTCGCACAAAATCTGAAAAGTACCGTGCTCATTCAGTACAGCCGTGATTTCAAGGCGCCAATCAGTGTGGGCGAAGTCATGGGTACAATGACCTTCCTTCTTGAAGACGGCACGCCTGTGGTGTACAATCTGGTTGCCTCCAGATCCATAGCCGCACGTGAGAACATTCCGAAAACGGTTGAGCAGATCTGGGAAGAAACATATGCAGACCCTAATCCGTATCCCCCGTTCAATTCCGATTTCTTCGTTTTCGCATTCGGCATTGCTTCCGTACTGACCGGTATTGTTGTCATTATCAGGCATATACACCTGGCTCGTAAAAAGAAGGGCGGCAGGATTCCGGAAATCAAATCCCGTTACCTAAAATAAGCATATAAAAAAGAAAGGTTGCTGACGTTCATGTCCAAAGAAAACATTCTTGCCATGCTGCAATCCGGGGAAACCTCCCTGGGACTCGAATTCGGCTCTACTCGAATTAAAGCCGTACTTATCACACACGACGGCAGCGTGATTGCCTCCGGCGGACACGACTGGCATGATGAGCTTTCAAATGGCGTATGGACCTATTCCATGGAAGCGGTTCACGCCGGTCTTCAGGATTGTTACCTCAAGATGAAGGCTGATGTGTTCGCAAAATACGGTATCAAACTCCAGAAAATCGGCTCGATGGGCATGAGCGCCATGATGCACGGATATCTTGCCTTTGATGATCAGATGAACCTGCTTGTTCCGTTCCGCACCTGGAGAAATACTATCACCGGCCCAGCCGCTGCTGAGCTGACTTCCCTGTTTCAGTTCAACATTCCCCAGAGATGGTCAATCGCCCATCTTCATCAGGCAATTCTGAACAAGGAAGAACATGTTCAGAAGATCGCTTTCATTACGACGCTGGCCGGATATGCCACCTATCTCCTCACCGGGAAGAAAGTCATCGGGGTCGGAGATGCTGCCGGAATGTTCCCGATTGACTCCAATACGCTGAATTATGATGAGCGTATGCTCTCATTGTATTCCGACCATATCAGTGCATGCGGCTATCCGTGGAATATCCGTGATATACTGCCGAAAGTCCTGCTGGCAGGCGATCAGGCCGGTGTTCTGACTGCAGAAGGAGCACATATTCTTGATCCGGAAGGAGACCTTCAGCCAGGAAGCCTTGTATGTCCTCCTGAGGGCGATGCAGGTACCGGCATGACCGCAACAAACGCAGTTGCCGTGCGCACGGGCAATGTGTCTGCCGGCACATCCGTATTTGCGATGATTGTTCTTGAAAAAGCACTCAGCCGGCTCCACACCGAAATTGATATGGTGACAACACCTACCGGTCTTCCTGTTGCTATGGTTCACTGCAACACCTGTACATCGGATATCAATGCATGGGCATCCCTTTTCCGTGATTTCGCCAAGGCAGCAGGCCTCGAATTGACCAACGATCAGCTCTATACGCTTCTTTTCAAGGCAGCTCTTTCCGGTGAAAAAGACGGCGGCCATCTCACAGCTTTTAACTACTATTCCGGAGAACCTATTACCGGCACAGATGCCGGCGTACCGCTCTTTACACGGCGCCCGGATGCTCCCATGACACTCTCCAACTTTATGCGTGTCCAGATCTATTCTGCGCTTGCAACCCTTGCGATCGGCATGAAAATTCTTACAGAAGAAGAGCATGTTGCAATCGATAAAGTCCTTGGACACGGCGGCCTGTTCAAGACACCCGTTGTTGGTCAGTCCATTCTTGCTGCGGCAATTCATTCCCCTGTCACGGTGCTCGGTACAGCTTCAGAAGGCGGTCCCTGGGGCATGGCATTGCTCGCTGCCTATATGACAACAAAGTCTGAAGGTGAAGCACTGGAAGACTGGCTCAACAACAGAATCTTCTCTGAAATGCCTTCTGAGACGCTTTCACCGGATCCTGAGGATGTCGCTGGTTTCGAATCCTATCTCTCCACGTATACTGCCTGCCTCGACGCAGAAAAGGCAGCAACGAATGCCCTTATGTAACATACTCAGATGAAATCCTGAACCTCAAAAAAGAAGGGCCGGATCATGTGACCGGCTCTTCTTTTTGTATGCTCAGCGCAGTGGCTGTGTTGATATCGAAAACAGATGAAGCGCAAACGCTCACTGTGTCTGCGATTTGTCACCAGTTTCTTTCTGATGCTTCAACAGTTTGAAATGGCGGGGTTTGTTGACTTCATGACTTTCCTCTATGTTCTTTTCCCCCGACTGATTCTGCTCGTAAGGAATTTCTATAGTGAAGAGAGTGCCTTCACCCACTTTGCTTCTGACTCTGATCTTTCCACCATGCGCAACCACAATGATTCGTGCAATGGACAATCCCAGTCCGTGTCCGCCTGCTTCCGACTTTCTGGCTTTATCGGCGCGGTAAAAACGGTCAAAAATATGCGGCAGATCCTCCGGTGATATACCATCCCCTGTATCCTGCATAGTCAGAACACAGGCGTCGCTGCGAGAAGCACATCCCATGGTGATGGTTCCCCCGGGCGAAGTGTATTTGACCGCATTGTCAAGCAGGATCCGCATAACCTGCTTAATCATATTTCTGTCGGCAGTCAGTTGACAATGCTCTGCAGGCTGCATAAGAAAAGTATCCTGCGGCGTAACCAGTTCGGCCTCTTTTTTTATTTCATTCAGCAGATCCACGGGATCAAACTGACTCATTTCCATCATCAGTGTCTTTTTGTCATGTCTTGCAAGAAACAGGAGATCCTGTACGAGGTCCTTCATGTTTGAAGCTTCCTGTGAAATGGCCTCAATTCCTTCCTGCAGCACCTGCGGATCATCTTTTCCCCAGCGGCCGAGCATATCTGCATAACCCTGGATCACAGCAATTGGCGTCCTCAGTTCATGCGATGCATCTGAAACAAACTGTTTCTGGCTTTCATAGCTGACCTCCAGACGGTCAAGCATGGAATTGATCACCACAGCCAGATCCCTCAGCTCATTTTTTGTTCCTTCCACATTAATGCGGTTTGACAGATTATTGGCCGAGACAGCAGCCGCCTTCTCTGTCATTTCCTGGATCGGCCGCAGCAGCGTCCTGTCCAGTCGATCATGGTGCGCCAGAAAGTAGATCATACGCCGCACATCCAGAATGACAACAATCAGCAAAAGAGCCGCAAAACAAAATAATTCCCGTTTCAGGTTGTGATAAATCAGCACTGTTTGGTGCGTTCCCGTTTTCTGCTGCGCAGCAAAACACACCTGCATGAAGTGGTCTTTTTGAAACAAATGCTTCAGACCAAACTGAAATCTTCCCCAGGCATCGCCTGGCATGCTTTCCTGCGACACCTGTGCCGACACCATCGCATCCTGAATGACAAGCTGCGAATATTCACCATGTACAGTCGGCTCTGAAGTGAGGATTCTCAGGTGTACACTGTAATAATTGGGTCCAAGAAACAGCGCAAGAGCAAGGACCATCCATGGAATAAGCCGCAAATAGGATCGTATGATCTGAACGCAGTAATGTGCTGCAATCCGAAGAGTCAAGGACATCCGAATGGTCTGTCCGGATTGCTTTCTGAAATGTGTGATCCCTTTAAAAATGTCAATTTCACGGTCATCAGTTGTCTTGGGACTGTTCTGGTTCGTCGTTTGTTTCTTCATGTCGGAACATATACCCCACTGCACGGATTGTCCGTATTGTCTTTATATGAAACGGCTCATCGATCTTCAGGCGAAGATATCGAATATAGACATCCACAACATTTGTATCTCCGGCATAATCATATTCCCACACATCCGAAAGCAGCTGCTCCCGCGTTACAGCTTCCCCCTCATGGGCCATCAGATAATGCAGCAGATCAAATTCTTTTTTTGTCAAGGAAATCGGTGTACCGTTATATGCCACAGAATAGCTAGCAGGATCCAGAACCAGCTTTCCTGACTTCAAAATGCCTTCATGCTCACTTTTGCGGTCAGATCTGTGCTTCTTCAGCGCCACACGAATGCGCGCGAGCAGTTCCTCAATCGCAAAAGGTTTAGTCATATAGTCATCCGCACCCATGTCCAGGCCCATGACCTTGTCAGAAACGTCATCTTTGGCTGTGAGCATAATAATGGGCACGTCGCTGTCACGGCGAAGTCTTCTGCAGACTTCAATCCCGCTCATTTCTGGGAGCATGAGGTCCAGAATAACAAGGTCCACATCTTTATCCATGGCCTTCTCAAGACCGACTCTGCCGTTCTCTGCGTATCGAACATTATATCCTTCATGCTGAAGCTCCAGCTCGATAAACCTTGCTATTTTTCTTTCATCTTCAACAATCAATACAGTACTCATCTTCAGCCTCACTCAATGGTCGCATTGGAATATCCGTCACTGTCTTCCTCAAAGTGAACCGATCCATCAGGGCTGTCCACCCTTTTCGGGACACGAATTTCCGGAACCTGTGCACGCCTGGATGCATCACGGTGCTGATAATAACTTGTATTTTCCTTTTCCGGCTTTTTTTCCTCTGCATGGGATGCATCGGCAAAACCTTTTGCCATATCCCCGAGCGATGACCTTACATTGCTTGCAGCATGCTGGAACTTGCTTTCCAGATCTTCCTGGTCAAACGAGCTGTCATGCTTGATGAAAGCAAAACGATAACCAAGAATCAGGGCGATCACGCATCCCGCAATCGTCAGGTACGGAGCAAACACTGCACAGACAAGACAGAACAGCACGGAAAAATTGATGATCGTCACATCATCCTTACGAATCTTCAGACGCATACAATAGACAGTATGAAGAATTCCGGAGAACTTACTCTTCTTTTTTTCTTCCGGTTCCTCTTTGCGAATCTTTCCGTTTCTTTCCAGATCAATCAGCGCCTGGGCAAGGTTGCCGTTGTGATATTCGAGTAAGGCAATTGCTTCCTGATAACTGATACCGCTCTTCTTCCTGATGATATCAATATCCTCAATGGTGTAGCCAGCCATATAAAATGCCTCCATAATCATTGATACATTTACAGTGTATCATGTTTTACACGAAATTAAAGGAAGAAAAACCAATCTTTTCATTAAAAGATCATGAAAAAATGAAGCGTCCAGCACCTGATTTACGGCCCATATCCTTGACAATGCCAGATGCACTGACTACAATACGTTTCGTTTCGGAAACGATTCCAGAATTCTGTATACAACAATACAAAAGCGCATTCTTCCCATGCACAGCCCTGCATTTTTCAAACTTTCCCATCTGCATATTACTCAGAAAGGAATTCTGTCTATGTCCAGACAAAGCGGCATCCTTCTTCATATTTCTTCATTACCAGGACCGGAAGGGATTGGCACACTGGGAAAAGAAGCCTATGCTTTTGCTGACTTTCTTCATGCGTCAGGCATGCGAATCTGGCAGGTTCTTCCTATGGGCCCTACCGGTTACGGCGAATCGCCTTATCAGAGTTCCAGCATGTATGCCGGAAATCCTCTGTTCATTTCCCTGCGTACGCTTCGCGACGAAGGGCTTGTCAACTTCTCAGATGATGAACTTGGAACAGATACAGATCCTTCGAAAGTCAATTTCGGAAGAGTACGTGAAATCCATGATTTGATCCTGAGACGTGCATTTCATCAATCTGCTTCAGGTCTTTCCTCCGAAATGGAACAGTTTTGTCATGAAGCGCCATGGGTATCCGATTTTGCCCTGTTTACCGCTTTGAAAAGCCATTTTGATGGAAAAATGTGGACAGCATGGCCCGATTCCGATATTCGTCTGCGGAAACAGGATGCTGTACAAAAATATCAGGTTTCATTGAAGGATGAAATTCATTTCCATGTTTTCTGCCAGTATTTGTTCAGTAAACAGTGGCGGGCCTTGAAACACTATTGTAATCAGCAGGGTATCTCTCTGTTTGGGGACATGCCGATTTATGTTGCTGAAGACAGTGCCGATACATGGCTGTCTCCAAAGGTATTTCAGCTCGACCGTAATCGCATGCCAAAACGTGTAGCAGGTGTTCCTCCCGATTATTTTTCAGCTGATGGACAGTTGTGGGGAAATCCGCTGTATAACTGGACTTACCTGCGTTTGACAGGCTACCATTGGTGGCTGAACCGCATGCGTCATATGCTTCAGATGTATGATATTGTGCGTGTCGACCATTTCATCGGTTTTGCCAATTACTATTCCATCCCATACGGCGCCAAAAATGCAAGAAACGGGAAATGGGTAAAAGCTCCCGGAAAGAGTTTCTTTCACAAACTGAAAAAGGAGCTTCCTGGGGCACATATCATTGCCGAAGATCTTGGTTCAGTCAATCAACGGGTCCGTAGTCTCATCGATTACACAGGCTTTCCCGGCATGTTTGTTCTGGTTTTCGGTTTTGGCGGTGTCCCTTCTGAAAACCATCATTTCCCTGATCACTGGACTGAAAACAGTGTCGGATACACAGGAACCCATGACAATGATACCGTGCTCGGTTATCTGTTGCGTGCTGACCAGAATGAAGTCGTATGTGCTAAACAGACACTCCATTTTGAACGGCTTGAAGATGGTCCTGAGGCATTTATCTGTTCTGTCCTGGCATCCCCTGCTCAGACAGCTGTTCTGGCAATGCAGGACATCCTTCATCTGGACAACTCAGCCCGGATGAATCTCCCCGGTACAATCGGAGGTAACTGGGCGTATCGTATGCAGGAAACAGATATCAGCGAAGACATCGCAGAACATCTCTATCAACTGAATGTGAAATATCGGAGGCAGTAAAACCTATGATGACCCCTGAACAAATTATTGAACGCAGCGCATCCATACTGAAGGTTTCTGAACATATCGACCTTGAAGAAGCAAATGCGGTCCAATTGCATGATGCGATTTCAAAAGCATGCATGGAAGCCGTGACAGATATCTGGATTGAATCTGAAAACAAACGCAGAAATGAGCGTCAGGCCTTCTACCTTTCGGCTGAGTATCTGATGGGAAGAATGGTTTTCAATAATCTTTACTGCATGCGGATTCTCGATCAGGTCCGTGATCTTCTGGACGCCCGTGGTGTGAATATCGCCTGCCTTGAAGATATCGAGGATGAAGCTTTCGGGAACGGCGGTCTGGGCCGTCTTGCAGCCTGTTTTCTAGACAGTGCAGCCACACACTCTATCCCGCTTACAGGATATGGTCTTCGCTATCGTTACGGCTTATTCAAACAGTCTTTTGTGGACGGCCGTCAAAAGGAAGCACCTGACGATTGGTCCAAATATGGTGATCCGTGGAGTATCCGTCGTCTCTCTGAAGCTGTCATTGTCCCCATGAAGGGGCTTCATGTGCGCGCCGTTCCTTATGATATGCCCGTCATTGGATATGGTGCCAAATATGTCGGAACACTCCGACTCTGGCAGTGCGAAAGCCTTCATGAAATCGATTTTATATTCTTCAACAAACAGCAGTATACCAAAGCTGTCGCAGATAAAAACAAAGCCGAAGACATCACCAAATTCCTTTACCCGAATGATGATACACGTGAAGGAAAAATCATGCGAATCCGTCAGCAATATGTCCTTGTCAGCGCCTCGCTCCAGGATATGCTCCGGCAGTATGAGCTGAAATATTCCGATGATTATCAGTATTTCGCTTCCCTTCATGCGGTACAGCTCAATGATACTCACCCTGTCCTGGCAATTCCTGAGCTGATTCGTCTGCTGATGGAAAAAGGCATGAGCTTCCAGGACGCATTTGCAATCGCACAGAAGACATTCTCCTATACCAATCATACCGTAATGCAGGAAGCCCTTGAAAAATGGGATATCAGTCTTCTCAATGCAGTATGCCCTGCAATTGTGCGCATTATCCGCATGATTGATGCACATTTTAAAGAAGAGATGAAGCATGCAGGCCGTGAAATCACCCGAAACTGCTGCATCATCTGGGATCACCAGGTACATATGGCCCAGCTGGCCGTCTATGCAACACATACTACCAACGGCGTCGCTGCTCTGCATACTGAAATACTGAAAGCAGACGTCTTTAAAGAATGGTATTCCATCTATCCCGATCGCTTTCAGAACAAAACAAACGGAATTACACAGCGCCGCTGGCTTGGCCTGTGCAATCCTGAACTGACTTCTCTTCTCAGTTCACGAATCGGCGACGGTTTCCTTACGGATCTTTCCCGGCTGCAGGAACTTAAATCCCAGATAGATGATGACCTTGTTCATCAGTTCATGCAGGTCAAGTATGAGAAAAAAGAAGAACTGACTGACCTGATCTCAGCCACCTGCGGCATAACAGTCAGTCCCAATATGATCTTTGATGTGCAGGTCAAGCGTCTTCATGAATATAAGCGTCAGTCACTGAATGCACTCTCCATTATTGCAATCTACCATGGTCTCAAAAACAAAACCATTCAGAACTTTGCTCCTACATGCTTTGTTTTCGGAGCAAAGGCTGCCGCGGGCTATGCACGTGCAAAGTCCATCATTCTGCTGATCAATCGCATTGCAGAAAAGGTGAACCATGACCCGGATACACAGGACTTTCTGAAAGTCGTCTTCCTGCCCAATTACAATTGTTCCATGGCTGAAGTGATTATGCCCGCAGCTGATATTTCCGAACAGATTTCTCCTGCAGGCACAGAAGCAAGCGGCACCGGTAATATGAAACTCATGCTCAACGGCGCTGTCACCCTCGGAACCTATGATGGGGCAAATATTGAAATTGTTCAGGAGGCCGGCAGAGAAAACAATTATATCTTTGGCGCTACAGTCGAAGAGCTCAATGCCATTCGTGAAACCTATCAACCCAGAGATATTTATAACGCCAATCCTGTTATCAAAGACGCAATGGACAGTATGGTTTCTGATGAGTTTGGTCCTGCAGACGATGGTATCCTGGAATTCTATCATTCCATCCTGGATGGTGCATCCTGGCACAAGCCGGACCATTACTTCCTGCTCAAAGACTTCGATTCCTATCTGCAGACGAAACTTCAGGCGAACCGGGATTATGCTGCAGATCCTGAAGGCTTTGCACGCAAATGTCTCTTCAACATTGCCAGTGCAGGCATGTTTTCTTCAGACCGTACTGTCCGTCAGTATGCTGATGAAATCTGGCACGTCTGATTTGGCATCGAACTGCAACGCGTACCCTGGATCCTGGATCATCTGATTATCAGGAAATGAAAAAGGCTGGTTGAATCCGTATCAAACGGATACCAGCCTTTTCCATTGTCTGATTTGATCCAGCAGCCAGGGAAAGAGATTGGAAATCATCCTGTTCAGGTACTGTCATTCTCAGCGTTCATCCAACTTCCAGTCCATTTTTTTATTTCCATCCAGATCTTTCCAGCTGAAAATATTATTTTCGAACGTCATATAACCATGCCAGGAATTATCCTTTGGAATAGCGACTGAACCCGGATTCAGAATCATGATGCCTTCCTTCTCCTTACAAACCGGTATATGCGTATGGCCATGGAGAAGGATATCGCCTTCATGCAGGGGTGGAAGATGATTTTCGTTATAGAGATGTCCATGGGTCATAAAGAGGAGTCTGTTTCCAAGATCCATCAGCGCATACTCAGCAAGCACCGGGAAAGGCAGGACCATTTGATCCACTTCCGCTTCACAATTACCGCGGACACAGACGATCTCATGCGCATAAGCTGAAAGCTGTTCAATCACTTTCTTTGGCGCATAGTCTTCCGGCAGGTCATTGCGTGGTCCATGATAAAGAATGTCCCCCAAAAGGATCATACGATCCGCCAGTTCCTGCCGAAACTGACGAATCATCTGTTCACAGTAATAAGCCGAGCCATGTATGTCTGAAGCAATAAACCATTTCATGGATTTTCCTCCGTCATGCACTCAGGACACCTTCCGGAGACTGCATTTCACAGATTTTCTGATAAAGCCCTTTCTTCGCAATCAGTTCCTCATGTGTCCCCTGTTCAACAACCCTGCCCTTATCCAGAACAAGAATCTGATCGGCATGCATCAATGTTGTGATTCGATGAGATATCAGGATACGTGTACTCTGTTCGGGCATGTTTTCAAGCGCATGCCTGATCTTTGCATCTGTCTCGGTATCCACAGCGGAAAGACTGTCATCCAGAATCGTAATTGGCGTATGCCTCATAAGCGTCTGGGCAATCGCCGTACGCTGTTTCTGCCCGCCGGAAAGGGTAACGCCCCGCTCCCCGACGCTGGTCTCATATCCTTTTGCAAAATGTTCTATTGTTTCATCCAGAGCAGCAATCCTCGCAGATTCACGAATTCGCTCAAAATCCGCACCTTCATCCGTCATTGCGATATTCTCACCAATGGTCTTGGAGAACAGGTACGGCTCCTGAAGAACAATGCCCACATGTTCACGAACCCATGTGCGGTCCATGCAGGCAATATCATTCCCGCCAACCAGAATACGGCCGCTGTTTTCCGGAAGATCATACAGTCGGCACAGAAGATACATCAGTGTGCTCTTTCCGCTTCCGGTGCTGCCAAGAATACCCGTAACCTTGCCTGCCTTGGCTGTGAAAGAAACATCCTGCAGAACATCCGCATCATTTTCCCCATAATGGAAGGCAACATGGTCGAATACAATATCGCCGTCCATTGCAGGTTTCTCGCTGCCTTTCGTATTGGCTTCTGAAGGAGCTTCCAGAATATATCGAATACGATCAATCGATATGCCCGAACGGCTCATGCCTGAAATAACGCGGCCAAGCATGCGGACAGGGCCTGAAAGCATAGCACTGTAGGAGAGAAATGCGATATAGTTGCCAACTGTCATGTCACCAGCAAGACAGTAATTCGCTCCAACAAGCAGGATCATCAGGGTCTGGAGACTGGAAATCGCATCGCCCGTTGCCCAGAAAAGGGACAGCAGATGCATTAGATATTTCCACAATCCGGTATACTCTTCATTTGATGTCTCAAAGCGTTTGCGCTCATAGTTTTCTCTTCCGAATGCACGAACCACGCGTACACCGGTGAGATTTTCCTGCGCAATTGCAGAGAGATGGCCCTCCATTTCGTCCACTTTCAGAAAGCTCGATTCGATTCGCACATGGAAAAAATAAGAGAAAAGGATGATGACCGGAATGAAGCAGCAGACCATCAGCGTGAGCTTCCAGGAGATGGACATCATGAAGGCGATGGACAAAAGAATACTTACCACCATACGGATCAGCGTAGTGATATGATCGGACAGGAAAGAGCGAATCACATCGACATCGCTGGTGCAGCGCTGAATGATATCACCGGTATGATTCTGATTGTGCCATGTCAGCGGGAGCGACGTAATATGCCGGTAGAGCAGGTTTCTGGTGTTCTTCAGCATTCTCTCCTGCCCTTTGAAATTCATCACACGAAAAACATATCTGCATATACCGGCAAGAAGTGCAATGCCCAGGATCGCAATTGCAATCAGTCCGATATTTCCACGAAGACCATTTACGCCGCCCGTGTACTGCAGAAGCAGCTGAAGATATGCAGGCGCTGAAACGCTTTTTTCACCGATTACGGCATCAACGGCAAAAGAAATGATTTTTGGATTGATCAGATCAAGCAGCGAAGTCAGCCATGCAAACAGAATGCTTGCCACAAAAAACCGTTTTGATCCATGAACAAGCCTGAGCAGGACACTGCTTCTGCTTGAAAAGTGCGCTTGATTTGTCATCTCATCACACCCTTTCCATTGCCATGTCGACAGAAACATCAGTAAACTGTCGCGTGAACAGTTCGTAATAATACCCCTTTTTCTCCATCAGTTCCCGATGTGTTCCCTGTTCAACAATTTTACCGTCTTTCACTGAGAGAATCATATCTGCATCAACGACCGTCGACAACCGGTGGGCAATCATAAAACTTGTTCTGCCGGTTGTCACTGTTTTGATTGCAGCCTGAATGGCTTTTTCCGTAACGGTATCCACAGAACTTGTCGCTTCATCAAGAACAAGAATCCTTGGATCTGCCAGGATCGCACGCGCAAAGGAGAGGAGCTGTCTTTCTCCAGTGGAAAGCATGCTGCCGCCTTCACCGACATCACTGTCCAGACGCTGATCCATTTTCTCAACCACCTGATCAGCCGAAACAAGCTTCAGAGCCTGCCAGATTTCTTCATCGGTCGCATCCGGCTTGCCGTACCTGAGATTATCCCTTACTGTACCGGAAAAAAGATGCGGTGTCTGCAGAACATAGCCGATATGGCTGTGAAGCCACAGCTGAGAACGCTCTCTTGCATCTCTCCCATCAATCAGCAATTGTCCCATCGTCGGCTCATAGAATCTGCATACGAGATTGACGAGCGTCGATTTTCCTGCACCGGTTTCACCCACTATAGCGACGGAAGCACCTTTCGGCACGTGCAGATTGAAATGTTCAAGAACAGGTTCTTCGCCGTCCGGATACTGGAAGGTGACATCCCGGAATTCAACATCGCCTCCGAGCTCCTCCCAGTTATCCTTTTTCGGATGAAATGTGTCTCCATAACGCTCGATGACTTCAGGCGTATCCACAACACTGCTCTCTGTTTCCATCAGTTTTGTGAAACGTTCAATATTGACCTGAATTGTCGTCATCGCGGTAATTACATTGATACAGTTCTGAAGCGGCTCCATGATACCAATGGCATAGGTCATGAAAACAGACAGAGTGCCCAGTTCCATGATTTTTCCCACGGTCAGTGTGCCGCCCTTCCAGAGAACAAGGGCAAGTGCAGCGGAGGAAAGAAACGAGACACCGGTTCCAATCAGGGTACTCGTCCGCCCTGCACGCACTGACTCCCGCTCCATCTGACCTGTATGCTCAGAAAAATCATGATTCATGCGATCTTCAACTGAAAGCGTTTTAATCGCGCGGATCCCCGTAATTCCCTCATTGAAATCCCCGGAAATCGTTGAATTCAATTCACGAACACGCCGATTCTGCTCAATAAGTCTTTTACGGAAAAAAGTCACAATAATGACGGCTACCGGGACAAGTGTCAGAACAAGCAGTGCAAGCCGCAGATTGGTTGCAATCATGATGATAATGACACAGACCACATAGCTGCCACTCCATACAAAGTCCATCAGACGCCATGAGACAAATTCCCCAATGCGTCCGGAATCGCTCATCACTCTGGCGTGAATATATCCAACTGAATTCCTGTTGAAGTAATCAAACGTCAGTGTCTGCAGATGATTAAAGCTTGCATTTCTCAGGTCTCTGTTCAGCCACAGCTCCATCTTTGAACACATGAAAGCGGAGTAATAGTTGTCCCATACCTGGAAAGCAAGTACAAGAAAATACCCGATACCAACTTTAACCAGAGTATCATTGGTTCCCAGCGCCAGATTGTGATTGATAATATGCTGATTAAACAACGGATAGATCGAGTCAATCAGGCTGCTTAGCACGCCAAGAAAAACCATGAATATGATTCGCCCGCTATATGGTTTGACATATGGCAGGATATTCGGAACGCCAAAAAAGCGCATTTTCTTTCCTTGTGTCTGCATATAGACCTCACTTGTCAGAATATATAAACCCGCTGGGACCCGTAATTCCTTATCGGACCTGCAGGCTGGCACATTGAGAAGATCACAGCAGCTGTATCAGTCGGGAGCGCACGGAATCCATTCTTGAGTCGGAGATACCGAAATCCATCTCCCTGTATGACCATGCTGCACGCCCGATCCCATAGGTTTCAAAAGCCTGATGAATGGCTTCATACCACCTGAGCGCATCCTCCGGTGAAGCACGGTCAATTACACCATATTCTCCGCAGTACAGTTTTACATGGCGTTGGCATGCAACGGCAACGGCCTGTTCAAACCTGTGCAGAAAATAGTCTGCGCCGAGCGGCTTATCCGGATCCACTTTGTCAAAATCGTGTGCAGGAGCATTCCTGAATTCTTCTGTGTAATGCCTCAGTTCACGCACTGGCTGCATGATGGAGTATCGAAATCCCGTATCCATCCCATTGACCCAGGGTGCACCCTGGTGTGTGAACATGAGCGGATCATAGCAGTGAAAGTTATAAATAATATGCTCATCATACGGAGCATCCAGATCAGGAATTGCCTCAATACTGTTATTCCAGTACCCTCCCACCAGGATCGGAACCTCGGATGCAACTTTCCGAATACGCTGAATGCATTGATGGACTATCTGATTCCATGTATCGGCATACGCCCGGTCCGTGACCTCATTGAGGAGCTCAAATGCGAGCATATCACTGTCTCCTGCCAGCCGAACCGCGAATGCTTCCCACAGTCGATAAAAATGCTCCTGAAGTTCTTTGTTCTCAAAAAAACCGGTCTGTGCTTCGCCCTGGTCAAAGGAGAACCCAATCGTCTTATGCAGGTCAAGAACCAGATGCAGGCCATATTCCCTGCACCATTCTATGACCGTTTTGATTCGCCTGAAACCGGACTCAATGAGGGAACCGTCCTCACGCTGCACAAGATTGTAGTCCACAGGCAGACGGACGTGGTCAAGCCCCCATTCCGCAATCGTCTGAAGATCACTCTTTCTGATAAACGTCTCATAGCGTTCTTCAGAGTAGTCACACTGTGAGAACCACCCTCCAAGATTGATTCCATGCTGGAATCCAATCCACGTAGCATTTGTCAACATGTTTTGTTTCCCCCAAGCAGCCAGATTTCATTTGCAACAGGACAAATTGTGTTCAATCATAATCCCATTTTCGTCATGATCCCCTCTGTGGTGACTCCGGGATGCGTGACATACAGTCGAATAATCAGTTCCACAATTTCCTTCTGGAATCCGTTTTTCACAGCGATTTCATCCTGTGCTTTACCTTTAACATATTCACGCACTACTCGCTCAATCACCAACCGCATATCCTGCGGCGGTACAGCTTTCTTTTCCTCATGCGCAATCTCAATTCGTGTTACGCGTATTTCTTTTCCGCAGACATCGGCAACAGCCATCGTGATGGCCTGATGAAACCGCCTCGGCCCGCAGCTCCCAGGATTCAAAATCAGCGTATTTCCCTGCCTGTTTTCAGTGTACTGATGGGAATGACCAAAGATCACCAGGTCGAATGCACTGAGGTCCTGAGGCAGGTCTTTCTTTTTATGGCATATATACACATGAAGATCCTGAAGATGCTGATCCATATATTCCGGGAGTAATCCCATATCGTCTTTATCAGCATTGCCGCGCACTGCATAAACCGGCGCTATCGTTTCCAGCTTTTCAAGAATATCAGGCCGGCAGATATCACCGGCGTGCAGAATGCAGTCCACACCTTCAAGAACAGACAACACCTCACCACGCAGCAGGTTATGTGTGTCTGAAAGAATTCCCAGCCGCATATTTACCCCTGTTCCTGCACCAGGCGAATGCCCGGCAGCGTCTTATTCCGTGCTTCCGCACAATGGACACAGTTCCGCCTTTCTGACGGCGTCCCAAGGTCTCAGAATGCATTCATCTGGAACATCATGACGTTTCAATCCATCCGATGCAGAAGTCTCGAAAATCAAGTCTGAAAAATTCACCGGATGATGGTTTTATCTGTCACTGAAGCCTTCCAGTTCCTGGGATTCTTCCTGCACACTTTCCTTTTGCACAGGCATTGGAGGAAGATCCTCAAGAGATGAAATGCCAAAATGCTGCAGAAACTGATCTGTTGTACCATACAGAATCGGACGACCCAGGGTCTCCTTCCGGCCCACTTCACAGATTAACCCCTTATTGACAAGCGTCGCAACCGAATAATCGCATTTTACCCCGCGAATCTGTTCAACGTCTGCTTTCGTTACCGGCTGTTTGTAGGCGACCACTGCCAGGGTTTCCATCATGGCCTGCGAGAGAGTCTGCCTCTGAACAGGCTGCAGCAGATGGACAACATCCTCTGAATACAGCTCTCTTGTTGTCAATTGCACATGGCTGCCGAAAAAACGAAGTGAAAAACCACGCTGCTGAAAATCGTATTCATCCTTGAGTTCTTTCAAAGCATGGTTCAGTTTTTTCAGATCTACAGACAATGCTTTGCTCAGTTCGCTCACCAAAACAGGCTCTCCCACAACAAAGAGAATTGCTTCAATCCGTCCCTTCAGGTTTCCTTCCAGCAGGGCTTCGTCTTCCTCTTCCCTTGCGTCTGGGGATTTGTTCATCATCGTCTGATCCAACAGGAATCTCCTCCTCAGGTTTTCTCCCCGATATCAGGTAGATCTCGCCGCCCACCTGTGTCTGCTCCGCATGCATTTCCCCAAGTCTCAGCAGTTCGAGCAGAGCCATGAAATATGTCACAACTTCTTCTTTGGTCGGGGTGTCGCTGAAAATATCCTCAAATCGCACCCGTTTTGCTTTCTTCACGGTGGTCAGTATATCCAGCATACACTCCTGAACATTATGCTCATCCCGATGGATATCCCTGAGTTTATAATGATTCACTTCCGGCTTGCTTTCCTGTGCAGGTTTTCTGGAAAGCACATTATTCAGCGCAGCCAGAAGAGCATCAAGATTCAGTCCGACCAGTTCTGTCTCCTGCGGAGGCAGAGGAAACTCATCAGGAAGCTTGGAAAAGATATGGCCTGCCGCATTTTCAAATTCTTTCATGGCTCCCGCAGTTTCGCGAAAGGCTTTATATTCTTCCAGTCGTCGGATCAGAGCCTCTTCAGGATCCTCCTCACCTTCCTCAAGCTTGGGAGGCTTTGGGAGCATGGCGCGGCTTTTGATTTCCAGCAGAGTCGCAGCCATTACCAGGAACTCTGTGGCATCCTCCATATCAAGAAATGCCTCGCTGTGTATATAGGCGATGTACTGATCCGTGATTGAACTCACAAAGATGTCCTTGATTTCAATCTGTGCATTGTGTATCAGTGTGAGAAGCAGTTCCAGCGGACCATCAAAATTCTTAATCTGAAAATTCATAGAATTCCTCAGTGTATGACACTTAAAAAGAAACGGTAGACAGTATTGAGCAGCCAGCTGTTGACTGTGGAAAGCATGCCGGAAAGCGCACCTGAGAAACAGAGTACAAGCAATACAATCTGAGCAATTCTAAAGGTCTGATAATCAAGCTGAAGCCTGCCTTTCAGGAGAATATCATTAAGCACATGATAACCATCCAGAGGCGGAATGGGAAGCAGATTAAACACGGCAAGCGATACATTGATGGATGACAGCAGAAGCAGAAACTCTTCAGCCCATGAAGCAACACTTGACGCATAGGGAGCTTTTCGTATCAGGATGACATACACCAACATGGAAAAAAGGAACAAGAGAAGGTTCATACAGATGCCTGCCAGAGAAACCAATATATCGTCCCGTCTCGGATTCCGATAGTTCCTGGGATTAACCGGTACCGGTTTGGCCCAACCGAAACCGAGCAGCACCATGAACACAGTGCCCATGGGGTCCAGATGCTTTCTCGGGTCCAGTGTCAGTCTGCCCATATATTTGGCCGTAGGATCCCCGCACCACAGCGCAACATATCCATGCGCACATTCGTGGAGAATCAGAGACAGGAGAATGGCCACCGCAAACATGACAATGTAAAGCAACCCTCCCAGCGGGTCACTCCTGAGCATTTGCACAAAGGTCTGGATCCTTGTAAGCATATCAATCAGTTCCTTTCCGACAGACAAAGTACACCGGCATCTGCATCCAGCCGGTATCTGAGTCCCAAGGGCAGGGTGTAGTTTTCAGCGATATGTCCGCACTGAAGGCCGCATGCACACGGACACCCTGCTTTTCCTGCCCAATGTGCAAGAATCTCTTCAAGTTCAAAACCCGATTCCGGATATTCATTACTGCAGTTCGTAAATCCACCGAATACCAGCCCGGCAAGCTCCGTCAGCTTGCCAGCAAGATACAAATGGCATAGAAATTCATCAATACGATAAACCTTTTCGCCGATCTCCTCAATAAAGAGAATCTTCCCTTTCGTATCCGGTGCATACCGCGTGCCCAGTGATGAAGCAAGAAGGCTCAGATTACCGCCGATGATTTCACCTTCACCCGACCCGCCGCGGATACATTCCAGTTTTCGTTTCTGGAAAACAGCATCGGGATGCCCGGACAGGGCATGAAGCAGCGAAGCTCTGACCTCATCGGACCATGTACTGGAAGTCCCCATCGGTCCATGAAATGTCACAAAACCTGCATCCTTCTGGATGGCAAGATGCATGGATGTTATATCTGAATAGCCGATAAATGCTTTCGGGTGCTCCCGTACTGCCTGAAAATCCACATAGGGCAGCATGCGGTTGACACCCCAGCCGCCTTTCATGCACCATACTCCATCCACATCGTCATCCAGGAAAGCCCGGTTCATGGCATCTGCTCTTTCAATGTCTTCTCCGGACAGATAACCGGTCTGCCTGATGCATGTTCGATCCATTTCAACCAGAAAACCAAGAGCCTCCAAACGCTGGCGGCATGCTTCAGCTTCTTCCTGTACATGCTCCGTATGCAGACAGCCGGAAATACCGATCATTCGAACCCTGCTTCCAGGGAGCAGAGGCTTTGGTAATATCATACGTTTCCTCCCAGCAGTGTAAGGAGCGCGCTGATCTGCATCCGCAGTCCACATCCAATGCAATTTTCATCAATTGTCATTGTGGGTGTATGCAGAGCAGTGCTGACACCACTTCCAATATCATAATACACGCCGTCTGTTTTTTCCATAAAGTAGAACATGCTCTCCACTCCGAGGCTTGGATGATCCCGGAGGATCATATGGTCTTTACCGAAAACCTCCTGCGCAACCTGCTCAATCACAGGATAGTAACGGTCTGAATTATAGACTGCGCCATACCCTGGGCGAATTGTTACCTCGGCGTGTCCCCCGAAGGCTTCAGCAACATTTTGACAGATGCGCAGAATGCTCTCCTGCATGTCTGTCCTTGTTTCTTTTCTGAGTGTTCTCAGCGTACCGCCAAGACAGACCTCATCACATACTATATTTTTCGCCCTGCCGCCATGGATCATGCCCAGTGTCAGCACAGCAGAATCAAAAGGCGAAAGATGACGACTGACAAGAGATTGAAGCGCTGTCACGATGTGTGAAGCAATGAGAATTGCGTCCACACCACGCTCCGGATATGCACCATGACAGGCTGTTCCTTTGACAGTAATCTCAACCTCATCACTGGAACCTGAAACAAATCCCGGCTTGCAGAAATAGGTGCCGGCAGGATAGGAAGGATTCACATGCTGCCCAATAATGCAATCGACATGCTCCATGCAGCCTGCTTGCGCCATGAATTTTGCACCGCCGACCGTTTCCTCCTGTGGTTCAAAGAGAAACCGCACTTCTCCCTGCCACAGATCGCGGCGCGCATTGAGATAGAGTGCGGTTCCTGCGGCAAGTGCCATATGCACATCATGCCCGCAAGCATGCATAACACCGGGATGTGTGCTTGCAAATGACAGGCCTGTTTCTTCCTGCACCGGCAGTGCATCCATATCCGCACGCACAGCCACGCATTTTCCTGCCCCGTTTTTCATTACCGCCATAATGCCGTAGTGGTTGTCGAACTCATGAATCTCACAGTTGGTCTTTCTGAGCTCCTGCAAAATCCGCTGTTTCGTCTCTGCTTCATTTCCACTGAGTTCTGGAGATGCATGCAGTTCCCTGCGCAATGCAATGACTTCCGGCAGCACACTGGAAAGCTCTGCATCCTGAATGATTTTCATCGTCCTGTATCCCTCCCAAGGAGTTCGTCACTTCTCGCGATGACTTTTCCATGCTCCATATAGATTCTGACAGGTCTTCTGGACAGCATGGCAAGACATTCATTCCGATTGGTTTGGGCAAGATCAGCAAACTCCTGATAAGAAATGCCGCCACCGAGCAGCAACGCTTCAGAACCTCTATGTGCCTCAGGAATGTCTGTGACATCAACCATCATCTGATCCATGCAAATCAGACCAAGCACTTTGGCGCGCTTCCCTGCAATCAGAACAGATCCTGTGCCGTTCGACAGTCTGCGTGGATACCCATCACCATACCCGGCACAAAGAGTGGCCACGCTCGCGTCGTGATCGATACGTTCTTCACCGTAGCCAATCGCATCGCCGCATCGGACACTGCGGACCTGTGATACGGTAGTCACAAAGCGGATTGTCTCAAGGCACTGAAAATCCATGTGTTCCGACCGGCTAGGCCGCACACCATACAGAAATGCACCGATTCGAACACGGTCCATATGCCATTGAGGATAACGAACAAGTGAAATGGAATCACAGATGTGCCGCTCAAGCCCCGTGACCGAAAACGCCCGCAGATAATCCTGCATGGCAATCAATCTGCGGTACTGGGCATGATCCAGTTCAGTATCAATAAGGCCTAGATGGGAATACATCCCAACGGCATGAACATGCGGACAGCCCGCAAGCGTGGCCGCTATCTTCTCCGCCGTGTCCGGTCTGGGGTCAAAACCCAGACGATGAAATCCAGTATCGATTTTCAAATGAACCCTGCAGTTCGTTCCGAACTGTTTGCAGGAAGATTCCAGTTCCTCAATATCGTCCAGGCATGTCACAGTAAACAGAATATTCTGATCAAGCAGGGCTTCATGATAGTCCTGTTCGCATGGACCCATAATCAGTATTTCGCCGCAAATATCATGCTCGATCAGTTCCAGTGCTTCGCGTGCACAGCTGACAGCAAAACTGTCGCAGCCTTCTTCAGCGAGTGCTTTTGCAACCTGTACACTTCCGTGCCCGTATGCGTTGCTCTTGAGCACACAGCAGACTTTTGCACGGGTCAATGAACATGCCGTCCTGTAATTCGATTTTAATGCATCCAGATCAATATAAAGGACGGTACGTTCCATTCCGCTTACCTCCCTGCCCTTCTCAGCAGTTCCTGTTCATCTATGATTTCAATTCCCAGGGCCTGTGCCTTTGTCAGTTTGCTTCCCGCCGCTTCTCCGGCGACGACAAATGACGTTTTTTTGCTCACAGAACCTGCCGCTTTGCCACCGCACTCACGAATCAGGTCTTCCGCTTCATTCCTTTTCAGTGTCGGAAGTGTCCCCGTCACAACAACGGTCATCCCTGTGAATGGTCCATCGGCAACCGTTTCAACACTTTGCGGCGTAACGCCAACGGCCAGCAGCCGACTGATCATCTGGTGATTTTCTTCGAATGAGAAAAATTCAACCACGGACTGACCGACAATTTCTCCCACATCCGGGATTGCTTTTAATTCTTCGATCGTCGCCGCTTCCACATGTTCAAGCGTTCCAAACGTACCGGCGAGATCTCTCGCAGTTTTTCTGCCAACATTCGGGATACCGATAGCAAAAAGGAAAGCATCAAGCATACAATGCTTGCTCTTTTCCAGGGCAAGCAGCAGTCCATCGGTTTTCTTTTCCTGAAAGCCTTCCAGATTGAGAAGCATCTCCCGGGTCAGATGATACAGGTCCGCCGGATCTCTCACGCCGAGTGCATCATAAAACAGCTCTGCATTCTTTTCAGAAAACCCTTCAATGTCCATGGCATCCCGGCTCGCAAAATGCGCCAGCCTTGCGACAGCCTGTGGTCTGCACGTTTTCCGGTTCATGCAGAAAAGATGTGCACCGCGTGAAATCAATTTTTCTCCACAGGCAGGACAGACGTCCGGCGGAACAATTTCTGTCTCTCCTTCGCCCGGTTCTCCGACTCTTCCCATGATTTCAGGAATGACATCATTGGATCTTCGAATCCATACTTCTGCGCCAATTGCCACGCGCTTTCTCAGGATGTCTCCATAGTTGTTCAGAGTCGCTTTCTTCACTGTGACGCCATAAAAGTCGACCGGGTCAAGGTGTGCAAGCGGCGTCAGTTTACCGGTCCGTCCAAGTTCCCATGTCACATTGCGAAGCTTTGTAACAGCTTCCTCGGCCTCAAATTTATATGCAACAGCCCATCTGGGGAACTTATCCGTATAACCCATTTCATTGCGCAGCCGGAAATCCCCGACCTTGATCACGACACCGTCAATCAGCCAGTCGAGATTCGGACGGTCTGCTTCAATGCTGCGAATGCATGCCTCAATCTCCTGCCGGTTGTGGGGAGTACCCAGATATGGGCTGACCTGAAAACCATTCTCCCTGATGAACTGCAGCATCCCTGGCTGCGTGTCATAGGGCGGGTTCTCAATGGTTCCAATCTGATAAAAGAATGCATCCAGGTGACGGCTTGCCGTCACCTGGGGATCAAGATTCCGCAACGCGCCTGCCGCAGCGTTCCTGGCATTCTTTAATGGTTCTTTTGCCGTCTTATTGTATTCTTCCAGGACCGACAGACGCATAATGCATTCACCCTGGATTTCGATAAGCCCCTTATACGGTATGGTCAGAGGAACACTGCGAATGGTTCTCGCCTGAGGAAGAATGGCTTCCCCTTTCATACCGTTACCTCGCGTGGCAGCCTGAACGAGACGTCCTTCGTTATATGTCAGATTCAGCGTCAAACCATCAAATTTATATTCCACATAGTATGTCAGGTCGGACCGACCCGCCAGTTTTTCTGTCCTGTCGATCCACTTTTCAAGTTCTTCAAGAGACTGTACCTTGTCCATGGACCAGAGACGTGAAATATGCGTATGTTCAGGAAAACGGTCCAGTCGGTCTGTTCCGACGCGATGTGTCGGTGAATCATCCAGAACAGTACCTGTTTCTTTCTCCAGCAACTGCAGTTCCTGATACATCGCATCCCACTGCATATCTGCAATGACAGGCGTGCCTGCATAGTATGCTTTCGCAGTTTCATTCAGCCGGTCGACCAGTGTACGCATTTTCTCAAGAGAACCTGACACGTTTTATTCCTCCAGTTTGGCAATCGGTGCAAGATTTAATACAAATTCACGCATGCCATATGCTGTGAACTCGATTCTGATCCGCGCTTCAGGGCCTGAGCCGATCACTTCCTGCACTTCTCCGACGCCAAACTTTCTGTGCTGTACATGATCGCCCGGTTTATACATGCCAGTATCAGCAGGCGGATTATCCCTTGCCTGACTTGGAACAAATCCCCTGGTAACACCGGGAATATTCAGTGGATCGCTCACAGACACGCCCAACGGATCCCCGGGCCGCTTAACCATACGCGGCTGGATTTTCATGGGGGTCCTTGTCTGCTGTGGAACAGTCCGTCCGAAATTCTTCGCCCTTTGCGCTGCAAGATCGTCTTCAATCAGACGTTTCGGAATTTCGTCCAGGAATCTGGACGGCGGATTATAATTGGCCTGCGCATATGTCATGCGGCTCTCAGCGCGTGAGAGGAAAAGACGTTTTCTCGCACGGGTAATCCCCACATAACACAGTCTGCGTTCTTCCTCCAGTCTTTCCTCGTCTTCAAGCGAGCGATAGGATGGAAATACGCCTTCTTCCATGCCGGCAATGAAGACATTCGGGAATTCAAGTCCCTTGGAAGAATGCAGCGTCATCAGCATGACATAATCCGGACTTTCTTCCATGCTGTCAATATCCATGACAAGTGCAATGCTTTCCAGATACCCTTCCAGTGTCGCATTCTCATGATTGACTGCAAAATCACGGACTGCAGCTATCATTTCGTTGATATTTTCAAGCCTGGCCTGCCCATCATCCGACTTATCCTTCTCGTACGGTTCTTTCAGCCCAACCTTGTCAATGAGTGTCACGATGAATTCATCCAGGGGGGTTGTCTCTTTGAGAATCAGCAGTTCATTCATGAGATTCGCAAACTCAGTGACACACTTGCGGGGACGCGAGGCAAGTTCAGGCGGAAGATCTGTCAGCGAAGAATACAGCGGCATATTCTGAGCACGTGCATAATCATCCAGCATCTGCACTGTACTGTCTCCAATGGACCGCCTGGGAACATTGATAATCCTTCTGAGAGAAAGATCATCCGACGGATTGGCAAGCACCCGGAGATAGGCTGTAATATCCCTGATCTCTTTGCGTTCATAGAACTTCTGTCCGCCGAAAACCGTGTACGGGATACTGGAACGCATCAGCATTTCTTCCAGTGCACGGCTTTGTGAGTTTGTCCGGTACAAAATTGCAAATGAACCGTATTTCTCACCTTCCCGGTGATACTGACGAATTGCATCCGCAATCCATGCGGCTTCCTCTTTTTCATCGCATGCGCAATAGACATGAATTTTCTCCCCTTCAGGCTCTTCTGTCCAGAGGAGTTTTTCCTTGCGACCTTCATTATGTGCAATGACCTGATTTGCCGCATCAAGAATATTGCTGGTGGAACGGTAATTCTGCTCCAGCTTGATCACAACTGCCCCGGGGTAGTCCTTTTCAAAATCAAGAATATTGCGAATATCTGCCCCGCGCCATCCATAAATCGACTGATCATCATCGCCGACCACACAGATATTGCGGTTCGTTGCGGAGATCAGATGAACCAGTTCATACTGTGCCTTATTGGTATCCTGATATTCGTCCACAAGAACATACTGAAAGCGCTGACGATAATACTCCAGTACCGGAGGATGGTCAGCCAGCAGTTCCAGTGTTTTCAGCAGAAGGTCATCAAAATCCAGGGCGTTGAGGCCTTTCAGCCGCGTTTCATATTCGAGATAAACGTCATGCACACGCTGTGACATATAATCTCTCGGGGAATTCTGGAACCATTCGTCTGGAGACAGAAGATCATTCTTGGCGTCCGAAATGATGCCGCGCATCATTTTGATGGATAGCATTTTGTCATCAATATTCAGACGTTTATAAATCTCTTTGAGTACAGCATTCTGGTCATCGTCGTCAAAAATGGTGAAAGACCTTTCATAGCCGATCTTCTCAATATCTTTTCTCAGGATTCTGGCACAGGAGGAATGGAATGTTGAAATCCAGACGTCATCCGCCTGTTCCCCGATCAACGCCGTAATCCTCTCCTTCATTTCCTTCGCAGCCTTGTTCGTGAAAGTCAATGCAAGAATATGATAAGGCTCCACACCATGGTCGATCAGATTGGCCACTCGATAGGTCAGCGTTCTTGTCTTACCAGATCCGGCACCCGCGAGGATCAGTACAGGTCCATTCAATGTTTCTGCAGCTCTGCGTTGTTCAGGATTCAATCCACTCAGATTCATCTCGCACCTCATCTTTCGTCGTCGGTTCGTTCATTTTATCAAGGATGTGCTGATACCCGTCTTTTCCCCAGACAAGCGCCCGATTGACCCTGCTGATCGTCGCGGTGGAAGCACCAGTCATCTGTGCAATTTCATTATAGGTTTTTTTCTGTCTCAACAGGCAGGCAACCTGAAGGCGCTGCGCCATACTGTGTATTTCTGCAACTGTACATAGATCCTCAAAGAAACAATACGCCTCTTCTTCCGTCTCAATACATAAAATCGCCTGCATCAGTGCATCCGTTTCAGCATTGCGGATTTTATCATCATCCATAAAAGAGACCCTCCTGTTCCGTACAGTTTTTATTGTTTAGCCGGCCGAGCCCCTGTTGTACGTTTCGCAGTCTGCGGAATAGTGCCAGGTTTCACCATCGTCAGTCCGATGCGTTCTTTCTTCACATCCACACTCAAAACCCACACCGTAACCACATCACCAACGCTGACAGCCTGGGATGGATGCTTCAGAAAGCGACCGAACTGGCTGATGTGAACAAGTCCGTCATGATGTACCCCAATATCGACAAACGCTCCGAAATCCACGACATTTCGGACAGTTCCCCGCAATTCCATGCCCGGGGTTAAGTCTTCAATTTTCATAACGTCCTGCCTGAGGAGAGGCGGAGGAAGTTCGTCTCGCGGGTCACGCCCGGGCTTGCTCATTTCCTTCACAATATCCCGAAGCGTGGGTTCGCCAATCTCAAGTTCTTTTGCTATCAATCCATACCCAATGTTCTCCACGAGCGGAAGCAGTTTTCCGCCGGCCGCCTCCTGAGCATTCATATCAAAGCGTTTCAGAAGTGCTTTTGCCGCTTTGTAACTCTCAGGATGAACGCCCGTATTTTCAATCAGATCCTTGCCTCCGGGAATTCGAAGGAACCCTGCACACTGTTCAAAAGCGCGCGGTCCGAGTTTTGGCACTTTTTTCAGTTCGCTCCTTGCCGTAAAGGGGCCATTGGCTTCGCGATACGAGACAATATTCTTTGCAACGGTATTGTTAACACCTGCAACATGACTAAGCAGAGCAGCGCTGGCCGTATTGACATCCACGCCCACCGAGTTCACGCAGTCCTCGACAACGTGATCAAGCGCCTCGTCGAGCTCAGCTTCTTTCAGATCATGCTGATACTGTCCAACGCCGATCGCCTTGGGATCAATCTTCACAAGCTCAGCAAGAGGATCTTCCAGACGCCGGGCAATGGAGATCGCAGAACGAATATTGACATCATACTGAGGGAACTCTTCCGCGGCCAGTGGTGAAGCTGAATATACAGAAGCACCGGCTTCTGAAACCATCATATAAGCAATCTTTGTTCCTTCCGGCAGTTCATGCATGACATCAACAAAGAACTGTTCCGTTTCCCTGCTCGCAGTACCATTGCCAATAGCCGCAACTGTCACCTTGTAGTCAAGAATCATTTTTCTGATGATCGCCTTGGAACGCTCAATCTGGTTTTTCTGTGTCGGATAAACAACACATGTATCGAGTACACGTCCGGTCGCGTCAACTACAGCAACCTTGCATCCATGCATATATCCCGGGTCAAGTCCGATGGTAACCTGTCCACGTACGGGCGGCGCCATCAGCAGGGGCTTCAGGTTCAGCGCAAATACCGAGATTGCAGCCTTCTGGGCCCGATCCGTTGCATCATTTCGAAGTTCAGTTTCAAGAGAAGGAGCAATCAGCCTGGAATATGCATCTTCGCATGCCATTTTTACGTAATCCGTTGCGAGCGAACCGGTATTAGCAATATACTCCTCTGCGATTACTTGATAGGCATGGAGCGGATCCAGATCCATTTTAACTTTCAGGAAACCTTCTTTTTCCCCACGATTGATCGCAAGCACACGATGTCCAGGCATCGTCAGCCATCTTTCCTGGTAATCCTCATAGTACATAGAATAGACGCTGTCTTCATCTTTGACTTTTTCGGTTTTGATGACTGCCTCCCGCGCATAGAGCTGTTTGAGCTTAAGTCGGACGTTGGCATCATCTGAAACACGTTCAGCAATAATATCCATGGCTCCCTGGAGAGCTTCCTGGGCATCTTTCACATCCAGTTCCGGATTGATAAATCCATCTGCAAGCTCTTCCGGTGTTTTCGCACGGCTCAGCTGAAGCAGGATCATATCCGCGAGCGGCTCAAGGCCCTTTTCCTTTGCAATGCTGGCACGGGTGCGACGCTTCGGGCGGTACGGGCGATAAATATCTTCCAGTCGGGCCATCGTGGAAGCGTTATCGATTTCTTTCTGCAGTTCTTCTGTCCATTTATCCAGTTTCTTTAAAGAGTCTGTAATTTCGGCACGTCTCTGTTCAAGATTGCGCAATGCAGTTAGTCTGTCAGAGATATCGCGCAGTTTCTGATCGTCCAGTTCTCCGTGCTGCTCCTTGCGGTAACGGGCAATAAAAGGAATTGTACAGCCTTCATCAAGCAGCGCAATCACGGCATCAATCTGCCAGGGCTGTACACTAAATTCTTCTGCTAACGTCTGTGTAATATTCATGATTTCCCCTCCCAGGAAGCTATCCGTCCATTCTTTCCCGCCAAGATTCCGCTTGCAAAGGCAAACATCAGATTGTAACCACCGCAATCGCCGTCAACATCCAGCACTTCCCCTGCTGCAAAAAGTCCGGGATGGCGTCTCGATTCCAAAGTAAAATCCGAAAAATCATCTGTGTTAATCCCACCGCGTGTCACCTGCGCACAATCAAATCCTTTCAGCTGATTTACCCTGACCCGAAAATCAGCCATTGTCCGTACAATGCCGATAATCATGTCCTGCGTCAAATCCTCCACACGCTCTACATGAACATTTGCCATATTCATGACTGCATGACTCACACGTGGCGGAAGAATGCCGGTCAGAAGCCTTTCAGCCGGAGCAGTAGCCATTCGATCTGCACGCATGGTCAGCTCCCGAATCATGGCTGATTGATCAAGCCCTGTCGCATCAAACAGATGCAGTGAGATGGATGCCCCGGTTCTATCCACATATCTGGCCAGCTGCATGATACACACGCCGCTGAGCCCATACGCAGTAAAGAGCACCTCTCCTCTCTCTGAATAGACAGATCTTCCGTCCACGATCGCTGTGGCTTTCGCTTTAATGCGAATTCCTTCGAGTCCTTTAATCGGTTTTATGTCTGTCTCTATTTGTGTCAGAGCAGGCCTAAGCTGTGAGCACGAATAGCCTATCCGTCGAAGCATTCGAATACAGCTCCCGTTGCTTCCCAGCTTTTCCTGTGCACATCCGCCGCCTGCAATCAGCAGTCTGCGGGCCCGATAAACCTGCATTCCATCATCCGCTTCCCATAATTCACCGTTCTTGCGGATTTCTTTCACGCTGACACCGGTCCGAATCTCTTTTTCCAGTGGAAATCGCAGCACATCCAGAACAGTCGACGCCTGAGATGTGAGCGGATAAATGCGTCCAGCTTCCTCTTCTCTCAGGAAAAGTCCCAGTGAATGCCAGAACCTGCGCTGCATATCCGGTCCTGCATGAGATAAAACACGCTGTGCAAAATCTCCACCACCGGGATAGCGAAGCGCACCGCTGTTCATCAGGTTGCATCTCCCGTTCCCGGTAGCCAGGATCTTTTTCCCAACCCGGTCCATTCTCTCCAGCACAAGGACCGAATCTCCAAGGCTCTTTGCTGTTACGGCCGCAGCAAGTCCAGCCGCGCCACCACCAACGATGAGAAGATCCGTCATTTCACACTCTCCAGATGATATATACGCCTGATCTCCTCCGTTTCTTGTCCGTCCGTATCATGAACAATCAGCGGAGGTTCCTGATGCAGCAATGGTTTTGCTTCCTTTTGTGCCTCGATCAGGACAAGGTTAGCCGGTTTGTCAATGGATGGATACACCATTCGCAACCGTTTGGGCGTCAGTTTTACCTGATCCATCAGTTCCATCACATCCAGCATACGCTGTGCCGGATAGATCATGAAAAAACGGCCGCGAACTCGTAGAGTTTTATACGCAGAAACCAGGAACGGCATCATACCGTCTGCACCCTGATGCCTTGCCACAGCTTTGGAAGGATCCGGGTTCTGGAGTGCTCCACCGGGAGTCCCATATGGAGGATTGCATACAATGGCATCCATCCTTCCATATCCAATCAATTTGTATGCATCCTCAACAGGCATGCAGTGGATATGTACCGTCTCTTCCAGCCCATTGAGCAGCATTGTCCTGGAAGCCATGTCTGCCATGTCATCCTGAATTTCAAATGCTTCAAATGACTTTCCTTTGCCGCGTCCAAAGAGAAGAAGTGGAAGAATACCCGTTCCCGTTCCAAAATCCGCAACATGATCGCGTGAGCCCGCACGTGCAAAGTCAGCCAGAAGTACAGCATCCATGCCGTAGCGAAATCCTTTTTCTTTTTGAAGAATCTTCAACCCGGCCAGCTGCAGATCTTCTATTTTTTCACCCGCAAGGGGCTGGAACTCGTGTGGCATCCTCCATCCTCCTGCAGTAAAAATCAAGCAAATTGCCAAAGAGCCGAGGTTACCCCACTTTAGCAAAATACTAAGGTATTATACCATTTTTTCAAAGTACTGTCGATACAAACCTATATAAGAAAAAAGGCGAAAACGACTATATGCTGTTCAAACGTAACGTCTGTCAGTTTCGTTTCCGTTCAGTCTATGCATAGAAAAAGAGCCGCCATTCGGCGGCTCAATGATTACTCTTTAGGTGCCTCAGTTTTTACAGTTGTTTTGCGGGTTCTTTTTTTGGGCTGTTCCTCAGAGGTCGTCCCATCGGCCGTTTCTGCCTTTTTGGTTGTCCGCTTCTTCGGTTTTTCTTCGGTTTCCGAAGCGGTCTTCTTCGTCGTACGTTTTTTGGGCTTTTCTTCAGTTACTGCCTCATCCGCAGCGGCAGCTTTTTTCGCAGGAGCACGCTTCTTGGGTTTTTCTTCACCGGAAGCTTCCGTCTTCGGAGCAGCCTTTCTTGTCGTACGCTTCTTGGGCTTTTCAGGCTCTGCGGGCATTTCCACAACTGGTGCTGCAACTTCTTCAGGCTCAGAGGGATCGCGGAGTTCTGTTTCACCAATCATGCCGCGATACAGCTCCACATAGCGATTAGCAGAGCGTGTCCAGCTGAAATCAGTGGTCATGCCGCGCTTCTGAAGAAGATTCCACACATCCTTGTGATTGTGATAATAATCCGTTGCCCTTTCAATCACATGGAGCATGTCATGCGCATTGTAATTGAAGAAAGTAAACCCGTTGCCTTCCTCGGTGAATTCGTTGTAAGAAAGCACTGTGTCGCGCAGACCACCGGTTTCACGAACGATCGGGATCGTTCCGTAACGCATGGCGATCATCTGGCTGAGTCCGCAGGGCTCAAACTGAGAAGGCATAAGGAACATATCGCAGCCTGCATAGATACGATGAGCAAGCGCGCTGTCCATGTCAAAACGGCATGCAACACGGCCAGGGAATGCAGACTGGGCCCATTCAAAGAGATTGACATAACGGCTTTCACCCATGCCCAGAACAACAAGCTGAACATTCTGATCAATCATATCACCAAGGACGCAATCCACAAGATCAAGCCCCTTCTGATTGCTCAGACGGCCAACCATGCCGATAATCGGGATATTGGGATCCTCCGTCAGATTCATTTCACGCTGAAGAGCGAGCTTGCATTCCGCTTTGCCTGAAAGATCTTCGCTGGTAAACTTGGCTGCAATGCTGTTGTCCTCTGCAGGGTTGTAATCAACAACATCCAGACCGTTCAGAATGCCGTACACTTCATGCTTGCGTGCGCGAAGCAGTCCATCCAGGCGTTCTCCATAATATGCAGTCTGGATCTCTTCAGCGTAGCTCGGACTGACAGTCGTAATCAGGTCCGAATACACAAGGCCGGCCTTCAGATAATTTGCACAGCCAAAGCATTCAAGCTTATCGCCTGTCCAAAGGCTGTCACCAAGTCCAAGAACATCCTGCACTTCACGGATACCAAAGATCCCCTGATACTGCAGATTGTGAATCGTAAACATGGTTTTGACAGCACTGAAGAACGGAAGATGCGCATATTGAATCTTCAAAAGTGCGGGCACCATGCCGCTCTGCCAGTCATGTGCGTGAATGACGTCAGGCTGGAAATCCAGCAGAGGGAGACTGTTCAGGCAGGCGCGGCAGAAGAAGCCAAAGCGCTCGTATTCATCCCCGCCCAGACCATAGATATAGGAGCGGCCGAAATAAAACTTGTTGTCGATGAAATAATAGGTCACGCCATCCCGTACAAGCATTTCAATGCCGCAATACTGCTTGCGCCAGCCCAGCTGCACTTCAAAATCTACCACATGTGTCATTTCGTTGACATATGTTTCAGGAATTTTGGAATACAGAGGCACCATCACACGAACATCGTGTCCCTGTCCGGCGAGGACAGGAGCAAGTGCTCCAACGACGTCAGCCAGTCCGCCCGTTTTGATAAACGGAACACATTCACTGGCGGTAAAAAGTATCTTCATGGGTATCGTCTCCTTAATGATGCTGATTCGACTATCCTGTTAAATCACTACATTCTTAGCAATAACAATCGGATAGGCGTTCGGCCCGATCAGGCGCGCATTGCGCTTGATAACTGCCTGCTTATCAAGAATACAGTTCTCGATATAGGCGTTTGAATGGACCTGACCGTCCTGCATAATAATGCAGTTCTTTACATGCGCATCAGGCGCAATACGAACGCCGCGGAAAAGAATACTGTTTTCCACAGTGCCTTCGATAATGCAGCCATCCGCGACGAGAGAATTCACAGCCATCGCATTCTCACCGTAACGGGCAGGCATCTCATCACGAATCTTGGTGTACACAGGCAGATCGTCTGCAAACAGTTTGCTGCGGACCTCTGCATCAAGTACATCCATATTGAACTTGAAATATCCCTGCACAGAATCAAGACGCCAGGCAGGACCGGTGTATTCCCATGCCATCACACGGCCATTGCCGTCGCGGACCATGGGCATAAGTACATCGCGGCTGAGTTCATGATGACCATGTGCAACTCCCTTGTCAACCAGATCCCGCAGATAATCGCGCTTCAGAATCAGGATTTCCATGAAGGTATTGGCATGGGTCGGATGGGTCGGATCCACTTCCATGTCAGTCACGCGTCCGTCATCAGCAACCTGAATGTAGGTGCCCATCTCATCGCGCAGCATGGATTCTTCGCAGGTATACATCAGCGTGACGTCCGCATTGGTATCCATATGGAACTGAATGAACTGGTCCATATGCGGGTTGCAGATTATGGAAGAATTGCACAGAACAACATACTCCTGCTTGGAGCGGCTCAGATAATTGGTATTGGAACGAAGTGCATCAAGTGTGCCGGAATAAACGCCGACATTCTCACGGGTAAGGAAGGGAGGAAGAACATAAAGTCCATCATGCTTTCCGTGAAGGTCCCATTCCTTGCCGGATCCAAGATGATCCATAAGGCTATGATAGTTCTTCTGCATGATAACACCGACATTGCGAATGCCGGCATTGACCATGGAGGAGAGAAGAAAATCGACAACACGATAACGGCCTGCAACAGGAAGAGCCGCGATCGCACGCATCATGGTCAGTTCACGAAGGTTCGCGTCATTCTCACCAGTATAGATGACGCCCATCACATCTTTCAACATGTTGTTTCATTCCCCTTTACAAGTGCCTGATCGGCAAGTTTAGAAAGTAGTGCTTGCGTCAACCTGCTGGCCAGCAGTGACAGAAACGCCTGCGGGAAGAGTAATGCCGTTGCCGACAACGGCAATATTGCCGGTTTCTTCACCGACTACACAGCCAGGACCAACAACAGCATTTTCTGCGATAATTGCCCTGCGGACAATGGCACCACGATGGATCACAGCGCCAGGCATAACAACTGCATCCTGAACGTTTGCACCTTCTTCAACAGTAACGCCGGAGAAGATAACCGAGTGATGGACATGTCCATAAATCTGGCTGCCTTCGGTGATCATGGAATCAGTAACTGTTGCGCCTTTGGCAATATAGTGCGGAGTGTAACCAGGATTGCGTGCATAAATGCGCCATTTCTTGTCATGCAGATCAATGGGAAGAGGCGTAGAGAGAAGGTCCATGTTGGCTTCCCAAAGGCTCTCGATCGTTCCGACATCCTTCCAGTAGCCATCGAACTGATAAGCAACCATCACCTGCTTGTCATCAAGCATCTTGGGAATAATGTTCTTGCCGAAGTCATTCGAGCTAGTCTTGTCTGCTTCATCCTCAGTGAGATACTTACGCAGCTTCTCCCATGTGAAAATATAGACGCCCATCGATGCCTTGTTCGATTTCGGCTGCTTCGGCTTTTCTTCGAACTCAATGATCTTGCTCTCCGCGTCAGTATTCATGATACCGAAACGGCTTGCTTCTTCCCACGGCACTTCACGGACGGCAATTGTTGCGTCAGCGCCATTGCGGATATGGAACTGAAGCATCTTGTTATAATCCATCTTATAGATATGGTCACCGGAAAGAATCAGCACATAGTCAGGATTGTACTGCTCGATGAATGCCATATTCTGATAGATAGCATTCGCAGTTCCACGATACCATTCGCCAACCTTGCCCTTCTGATAAGGAGGAAGGACGAAGACACCGCCATTGTTCAAGTCCAGGTCCCACGGAGCACCGCTGCCAATGTAGCGGTTGAGTTCCAGCGGCTGATACTGAGTCAGAACGCCCACAGTATCAATACCACTGTTGGTACAGTTCGACAGTGGGAAGTCAATAATGCGATACTTTCCACCATAGGGAACCGCCGGCTTGGCCACTGTCTTGGTCAGAATACCGAGACGGCTGCCCTGTCCACCGGCAAGCAACATGGCAACGCAGGTCTTTTTTCTCATCATGAGAAAGCACACTCCTCTTACCTGATTGTTTGAATAAGTAATATGTTGTATCAGCAGGTCCTACTAGGGTTCCCTCTGCAGATATCATTTAGTGGATGCAACTGTTTTTTCATCCCGTTCATACTTGAAATATACAGTTGCAAGGGGCGGCACGATAATAGAAAGCGTGTATGCAAATTCATGCCAGTTTTCTTTGCGCGTCTTGATAGGCGCAGCATTGTATTGATTCGATCCGCCAAATTCCTCACGGTCAGAATTGAATATTTCTGTGATTGTCCCAGCGACAGGAAGACCGATCTGATAATCTCCATGATATACAGGAGTAAAGTTTGTCACTGCGAGCACAGCATTTCCTGATTTATCCCAGCGAATAAATGCAACAACGGAGTTGTCGTGATCATTCGCCTGAACCCATTGGAAGCCGCTCCATGAATCATCCACTTCATAAAGTGCAGGCGTATCTCTGTAGAGTTCATTCAACCGCTTTACGCACTTCTGCATCTGCGGGTGTTTGTCATAAAGCAGGAGGAACCAGTCAAGCTGTTCCGTGTATTTCCATTCAATAAACTGAGCGAACTCTCCGCCCATAAAGAGCAGCTTTTTACCCGGATGAGCCATGGTATATCCGTAGAGAGCACGAAGTCCTGCGAATTTCTTCCACAGGTCGCCGGGCTGCTTATCAACCATGGAACCTTTTCCATGCACAACTTCATCATGTGAAAACGGAAGAATGAAGTGTTCCGAAAAAGCATAAAAGAGCGAAAATGTCAGTTTATCGTGATGCCATTTCCGATATACCGGATCAAGCTTGATGTACGCCAGCATATCGTTCATCCATCCCATGTTCCACTTATAGGTGAAGCCCAGTCCACCCTCAGCAGGAGACTTGGTTACACCCGGGAAAGCATGCGATTCTTCCGCAATCATCATAATGCCAGGGAAGTTTTTCGTTGTGACCTGATTGAGTTTCTGCAGAAAAGCAATTCCTTCAAGGTACTCACGTCCGCCGAATTTGTTAGGAAGCCACTGTCCCTCTTCCCGACAGAAATCGAGATAGACCATGGAAGACACTGCATCAACACGGATTCCATCCGCATGGAACCATTTCAGCCAGAAACAGGCACTTGACAGCAGAAAGGATTGAACCTCGCCACGTGCGAGATCAAACATGCAGGTTCCCCACTGCGGCATTTCACCTTTTCTGGGATCAGGATGCTCATAACAGGTCGTTCCGTCAAATCTGCGAAGTCCGACTTCATCCTTGGGGAAATGTGCCGGAACCCAGTCAAGAATGACGCCGATTCCTGCCTGGTGGAAACGATCGATCATTTCCTGCAGTTCTTTCGGCGTACCGTAACGCGAAGTTGCGGCAAAAAATCCGGTCACCTGATATCCCCACGACATATCCAGAGGATGTTCCATTACCGGAAGGAGTTCGACGTGCGTATACCCCATTTCCTTCACATATGGAATCAGAGCATCAGCAGTCTCAAGATAAGTCATCACTCGACCTGCAGTATCGCCGGTTGCTTCATTCTCACCGGTATTTCCAAGACCATCCTTGGTCGATCCAATCCTGCGCCATGAACCCAGATGCAGCTCATAAATATTGACTGGCTTCTCGTAGGAATTCCAGTTCCTTCGCTGCTCCATCCATGCATCATCATGCCATTCATATCCATCCATGCTGTACAGACAGGATGCATTATGCGGTCGCTGCTGCATCTGGAAGCTGTATGGATCCGCACGCTCAAACCATTCTCCTTCAGCAGTCTGCACGGCGTACTTGTAATTTCTGAGTTTTTCAGATGCATCCGGATAATTATACTTTACAGGATCAGACGAAGCATCGAACAGTTCGGCCGGAAGGCGCAGTTCCCACGTCCCGTCGTACTGCTTTACCATGGGGTTGGCAAGGATCTTCCACTCATTGAATTCTCCAACCAGACAGACATTCTTCGCGTTGGGTGCCCATACGCAAAAGTGCCACATGCTCGTGCCGTCCTGTTCCACCGGATGAGCACCAAGCATTTCGTATGCCTGCATGTTATTACCCTGATGGAACGACTCCCGAACCTGAGCACTTGGGGCCACATAGCGCATTGTCCGCACCTGCCTTTTCCTATTTAATAAGCATCAAAAAGCGAGTCTTATACATTCAAGTCTATTGTAATCTCATGCGTTCTTTTCGTCAAGTTTTTCATGGGATTCTCCTCTCCGTTCTCAAAAGCAATCGTTTTTTTCAGTTGTTTTTTTCTTTCCGGGATGTTTTTCATGTTACAATACGTTTGTTGGTAGAGGAACCAAATCAACACGAAACGGAGGTTGAGCAGTTGAGTGAATCCGTACTCGAAACAAGCCCGTTGGGTTTCTCAGAACTATATGAGCAATATGCAACAGATGTCCTTCGTGTCTGTTACTTCTATATTGGGGACCGCCAGAAAGCCGAGGATGTTTGTCAGGATGTCTTCGTGAAACTGCTGACAACGAAACCCGATTTGAAAAGCGGGAGTGAAAAGGCATGGCTCCTAAAAGTGGCTTTAAACAGATGCCGTGATCTTTGGCGTGGTGCATGGTTTAAACGAGTGATTCTTGGATCTCCGGTTTTTGAACTGATACCTGCTCCGGACCAGTTTGGGAAAATTGATGACGAAGAACAGATCATGTCCGCTGTGAATCAGTTGCCCCCTGACTTTAAAGAAATTGTTCTGCTCCATTATTATCAGGGATACGGCATCAGTGAGATTTCTGAAATGCTTTCCCTTCCGGAAGGTACCGTATCCTCCCGTCTCAGCAGAAGCCGCAAACGTTTAGAATCTCTTCTGAAAGGTGACGACGATCAATGAAACAATTAGATCAGCTTCCTGAAATTGCCACTCGGTCGCTTGGAGGACTCCATGCGACTCCTGAAATGCGTTACGCGATTCAAATGAAAGCAGCCAGGCGGGAAAAGAATAAAGCTCAGACACATTTCTTTGTAAAAATTGCTGCCCCTGTCTGCTGTGTCGCGATTCTGCTCGCCCTCATCTTTTTCCCAAACGCGTCAATGAACACTTTTGTTGCGCCTTCTATCACTTCCCTGCCCCTTGGTCAGGTGCTTCCTGAAACCCAGAATGGAGCCGCACTGGTCGGCGAAGTCTCCGTCTACAATTCCCGCATGTCAAGCGAGGATGGCATCTGGTCTTCTGCATCTTCTGGATCATTCCCTCTCATTGGTGTGAAAGGGCGTTATTACCGCTTGCTGACTTCGCCTGCTTCAATCTCTTCCTCTTACGCAGGCCAGACACTGGGAATGATTGAAGAGTATACAACTGAACCTTCGCTGAGTGACACAGGCATCATCAGCAGCAACTGTGTCAGTGCCGGAGAAGAAGTTTACGCACTCAGCGGATATGACAGTACATATGTCTGCGCAAAGATCAGCGGGGAATATCGACTGTTTCAGCGCATCAGTTTCAATGGTCATGCAACCATCGGAAAAGAGACACTGCGTAATACCCTGTCCATTGCCGGACACATTCAGTCCATGTCGATCTCCGGTATCGGTTCTGTATCCGATTCAGCGACAGCTGAACATTTATTCTCGATCCTGACAGAAAATGCAGTCTATGAAAGCAGCGGTTCAATTCGTGCATCCTCTATTCTGACCATTACACTGGACAATGGTCTCAGCGCACAGATGCTGGTTTCTGATGATCGTCTTGCAGCCTGCGGTGTCTGGAGCTGCCCTGAATTCATCACTGCATTTGCAGAAGCAGCCAAATAAGCCTTCAACCTGTTTGTTCTTCATGCCATACAGCAGTTCGACGATTTACGTCGAACTGCTTTTATTTGTTCATTTCGAAGTCGCCCATGTGCTATCAATGTCATAATGTACCAAAAGAAAAGAGGCAGCGTGTATCTTTCACACTGCCTCAGTCTGAGCGATTGTCTTATTGACATATTCAATGTATCCAAATCAGAATGCAATCAATTCGAAGATTCCTCGTGTGCTTTTGCCTTTAGGTATTTTTCAAGCTTGCGTTTGACACGCTGCAGCGCATTGTCAATAGATTTTGCGTGCCTTCCCAAAAGCTGGGCTATTTCCTGATAACTCTTTCCATCCAGGTAAAGGCTCAATGCATCCTTTTCCAGGCTTGAAAGCATTTCTGCCAGTTGTGTATTGATCCCATGGAGATCTTCCTGACTGATAATCAGTTCTTCAGGATTGTCGACGTGTCCTTCGACAATGACATCCATCAGTGTTCGGTCGGATTCCTCATCATAAATCGGCTTATTCAAAGATATATAACTGTTCAGAGGAATATGCTTCTGTCTTGTAGCGGTTTTGATTGCAGTGATGATCTGCCTGGTTACACACAATTCTGCAAATGCACGAAAGGAAGACAGTTTGTCCTGACGAAAATCCCGGATGGCTTTAAACAGCCCAATCATACCTTCCTGAACAATATCTTCGTGATCTGCGCCCATCAGGAAATAACTTCTCGCCTTGGAGCGCACAAAATTCTTATATTTATTCAGCAGATATTCCATTGCAAGAGAATCGCCGTTTTGACACAAATCAACCACTTGTTCATCAGTCATGCCCCCATATCCGGCATGAAGTACTGGATCAATCTCATCCTTTTCTTCCTGCATGGACTGATCCATCATTTCAGCAGGATACTGCATCTGGGCCTTGCGTATGGCATTCATCGTTGCAATCTCTTCCTCAGTATATGCCATACCATTTTCATTTTTGTTCAGTTCTTCACTCTGAGTGTCCATGTCCCGTACACATTCATTCATGTCACGGTCGTCCATCTTGTTCCCTCTCACTGCATGTTTCCCCTGCGCAGTCGTTCTAATTCTTTTACCATATCTTCTGACAGTCTGCCTTCTAACGGATTGCGCTGAATTCCTGCATCCTGTCTGTGCCCAGACAGGCCGCGGTTTCTTTCTTCACGCAATTCTCGCAGAAGTTCCCGGCTTGTCAGACGAACTGCACCGGTTGAAAGTACCTGGGACTGCTCGAGTCCATCTGAAGTGGCCACACGTATATTGCGATATTTTGGTGTCTGCGCAACAAACCTCTCGATGTAACTGTCTGCAGTTTCTCCATGATGAGTAAAAACCACACGTATATTACCCTGAATTTCTTCAGTTGTTGTGCGTCTGTCAGATTGCCATCCATCAAAAACCACAACAACCTCTTCATCTGCATAGCCGCTGAAATCCTGAAGTACATGGATCAGCTGATCCCTTGCCTCGTCAATGGACCAGCCTTTCTTCGAGACATCACTCCACGCCCCGATCACATTGTATCCATCAACCACAAGCAACGGTTTCATCGCCGGCGAGCCTCGAGTACACGATACATGACGATACCTGCGGCAACAGATGCATTCAGACTGTCAATATGTCCTCGCATGGGAAGGCTGACCTGCACATCGCTGTTTTCCAGCACCAGTCTGGAGATTCCTTCTCCTTCACTGCCTATGATCAAAGCGCACGGTCCGCGGAAATCAATTTTCTGATAGTCTTTTCCATCCATGGTCAGAGCATAAATCCACACACCGATTTTCTTCAGTTCTTCAAGGGTACGATTCAGATTGGACACCCGGGCAACCTTCATATGCTCGATAGCGCCTGCGCTCGCTTTCACCGCAGCAGGAGTCAGACCAACAGACCGCCTTTCAGGAACGATCACGCCGTGAGCACCTGCGCATTCAGCGGACCGAATTACTGCACCGAGGTTATGCGGATCAGTCACGCCATCGAGAATAACAAGGAACGGGTCCTCACCCTTTTCCTGCGCTGCATCAAGCATTTCTGCAACAGTCGAGTACTGATATGCACTTGCATAGGCAATCATTCCCTGATGATGTGGTGCGATTTCGTCCAGCCTGGTCTTATCCACTTCCTGAATCACAACATGAGCATCCCTGGCCATCTGCAGGATTTCTCTGGCCGACCCCTGGAGTTCTCCTTTCGCAACCAGAAGTTTTTCGAGATCACGGTTACTCTTCAAAGCCTCCCGAATGGGGTTGCGGCCGACGAGCAGATTATCCACAGGAAGGTTTTCCTCACGCGGAGGGATCTGCGGAACATGTTCGAATTCACGATAGCTTTTTTCTGTGGGCTGATCATTCCGTTTAAAGGCATTGTCTTCTGTTCTGCGGTTATAATTGCTTTTCGGACCGTAAGACTGCCTTCCCTGCGGACGACGTTCTTCAAATGAACGCCTGTCAGAAAATGAATTTCTTCCCGTTGGGCGACGGTCTGCAGAATATCTGCCCTGCCTTCCATCGCTTCCATGACCCGGACGATCATATTCTGATTCGAAAGAAGGTCTGGACCATTCTCTGTTGCCATTCTGGTGATGCTCTCCGGTTCCATTGAATTTCTTTCCCGAACGACCGGGCCTGCCTGTGGTTTCGGTACGGAAAGAATTCCTGTCACGCTTCGGAGCGTATTCGCCACGATACCTGGATCCTTCTTCTTCCCAGCGTCCGCTGTCTTTAGCCTGCCGTTTGTTGTTCTTCTTCATCTGATCATAATATGCCATGATTTCTTTTCTTTCTCCTTTTGTTTATCCCTGTTCCGTACCGAGTGTGAGTGTTTCGAGCATCTTCTTGCGTTCATTGCGGACCTCAGCCGCTTTTCCGCACGATTTTGCACCTTCAGGGCATGCACCTCTCAGGCATCCGGGCCCGGCATCCCTGAACAGAGCGGGTGCAATTTCCATACATTGTTTATGCATTAATGTGGCCAGTGCGCGAATTTCCCATTGCGCACGGTTGCACATTCTGAGTGAGAAAAAGTGCCTAAGCTCGCGCACATTCATAGTGACCATCAGACGTGTTTCGCAGGCTCCCGGAAGAATAAAACGAGCATCTTCATTGGTTCCTTCCCCTGTTTTTCCGAGTTTTTCCTGCCATTGCACATACCATTCCTGCAAGGTCCGCATCTGCGCCTCGTATTCCTCCACAGCCTCTGGCCCCAAAGCCTGAATCCTGGGTGGAATAACATATCCAAATCCATTTTCATAAGAGACATATCTCTGACTCTGAACCGAGAAACTGGCCAGTCGATGCCGTGTAATCTGTGCCAGCAGCACACGGCTCACACCCTCCACTGCGAAGGTAAAACATGCATGTTCCAAAACCGATTCATGGCCCATGCCAAGTATTTTTTCGACAAATGCACTCTGATCTTTTGCCTCAACCCGTTGCAGCAGATCATTGACATGTGCACCGGAATAACATAACTTGGCACCCAATGCCACCATCTCTTCAGGCGACAGCGTATGCCTGACCAGTTCGCACTTCATTTCCACAGCAGGCACGTTCATCCCTCCATTTCAAGTGTTCTGAAAAATAGATCCCTGATGCGATCTTCCTGTCCTGTAAGATACAGGAATCCGAACAGTGTTTCCAGAGCAGTCGCCGCCTGATAATCTTCCGGCGTCTGATTCTTCGGCGCAGGATGTCTTGCGTGAGCATTCCGACCACGTCTTGCGACCGCCGTCTCTTCGTCCGTCAGAATTTCCTCGATCCTGTGGAATCCGGCAGCCTGAGCCTGTGCGTTTACAGAACGAACAGCCTCCTCGTGCATGTGGTGCAGATTATACCCAAGAAACATCAGGCGAGATCGAACCAGCAGGTCCCATATCGTATCTCCTATATACGCCAGTCTCAGTGGTGAACAAAGCTGAGCTTCATTCGTGGTCATCGGTTGTTCACCAAGCAAAAGCAAGATCTCGCCTCCTCTACGGGATTCAGAGCCATTATAGCATAGTTCTTTTAAGAGCCGCAAGGGTGCGGCGTAACACACAAAAAGCCTGAACCATACGGTTCAGGCCAGTACACCATTAGGGACTCGAACCCTAGACACCCTGATTAAGAGTCAGGTGCTCTACCAACTGAGCTAATGGTGCATGTACACCATTAGGGACTCGAACCCTAGACACCCTGATTAAGAGTCAGGTGCTCTACCAACTGAGCTAATGGTGCACGTGGCTGCTCTCGCAGCGAACGATGCGTATTATACACCGTTTTACGATCTTGTCAACTTCTTTTTTTCGATTCTATGAGTTATATTCAGTTTCCTTGGCTCTGGATTATTCCTGTTGTCCCGGTGGGCCCTTTTTTCATACCATCATATTGCTGTCCCCGCAGCATTTAGTCCCCATCACAATTCATATCAGCCTCTTTACGGCCATGTTTCCTCTGAGAATATCTGCGTTTGCTGTACCAGCGTCGGAATTCAAAAATGCCGAGAATCAGCATAACGAACGGCAGCAGATACATCAGCGCATATCCGAAAAACGCATAGCCCGCAAGCAGTAAAACGCCTGCAAGCTTTCGTCCGCGCCAAAAACTGCCAACAGCAAGAATGGATGCAAGAAGTCCGCCCATAAGCCACAGCAATGTTGCTCCCCATCCGTAAAGCGGCACAAACATTTCAATGCCCGGCATGGCTTCACTGACCATGTTCTTTACATAATGAACCCAGTTTCTGTTCACTAAAAGCACAAAAACCGCTCCAATATGGGACAGCAACTCCAGAAACAACATTGTGCTGATAAATCCATCGTTTTTTTGATCTTTCTTTCTCATACTGCTCCCTGATCTGTTCATTCTCAGATACCATACCACGCAAACTCGGTACAGTCTTTCAGCGGGAACACCAGAAGTGGTGTTCCTCCGATTTCAAAATAGCCATAAGTCGTTCCCCATGCTGAATCCTTTTCCATGGGGGCCGCTGAAATATCCTGCATGATGATGGATACCGTCACGCCGCCATCTGTCGGCGTAACCGAATCATATCCCTTTTCCCGAATGTATCGGGCATACCGGTCATAATAGAACGGATTGGAACCACAATGAATAACGATGGGATAGTCCATATATTCCCGCGCGGCACCGGCCTCCTCCGGGGAAAAACCCAGTGTCCGCAGTGTTCCGACATAAATCATCACATGGTCATATCCATGGCACACCGTAAGAATATCACCGGGCAGAAGGTAATATGCCCATGTTTCCGGATGCTTCGGATCCAAAAAAAAGCTGTCATCACCCCGTGCCAGAATTGAATCGAGATCGGGATGTTCGACCAGTCCGGCTTCTCTCAGGCACCAGTTTGTATATCCTGCGCAGTCAAATCCGCAAAGATATTTGCGATAGGGCTTAAAATAATGTGATTCCTGAAGCGGATAGAAAACCTGGAGAATCTTATCTTCATTGTGACCGCCGAAATAATACGGCACCCCCAGTGGATACAGGGCCGTTGTCAATGAATCAGCGGTAACATCATAACGATTCAGAAAGGCATTCTGTTCCTCAAGCAGAGAAAAAGCATTATCAAGCATTTCTGTCTCATCGATACGGTCTGCCGGAAACAGCGTAAAACTCTGCGAAGTACTGAAAGTAACTGTATAAATGATTTCCGGACTCATCACAGCCAGATGCCCTTTTTTTCCACCAACACAAGACAAAGAAAAGCCGCAGACCGGCTCATGATCTGTAAGCCACGCAGAGAAAAGAGATGTTACATCAAACAGATTCCATCCGGTATGAATATAATTGCCGCCAGATGAGCGCATGGGAAACGTCTCCATCTGCTGATCCAGCGCGCGCCATATCAGAAAACGGTTCTTTCCTTCGACTTCACTGGCATAAATGCGCATGGAAGCGCCGAGAATCTCAAAGCCATCCATGGATGCAATCTCAATCAGGTTCCATTCGTTTCCTTCATCATCACTGCATCTCAGGTCGGCTTTTGCATGGATGTCCTGACGGAATCCGACAACAGCTGAATCGGAATCTGTCAGAAAGTGACCTTTCAGGCAGACTGTATGTACATCAGCTCCCGCGTTCCCGCAAAACATGAACAGGAGCACCATGATTCCCAGCGCCATGACACCTTTCATGCCTTTCCCTCCCGTTCGCGGACGATCTCAATTGCTTCTTTCCCCGTGATGTGATGTACATCAATAGACCACATGGAAAGCATATTTCTCTCCCGCTCGATTTCTGCATCAATCTGCTGCTGATCATCCGAGTATCTGCGGGCAAATATTTCTGCTGCACGCATTTTCTCTTCACCCTGAAGTTCCTTCACTTCACCAATAAGGATGACGGACGCAAAAATCGTCGTCAGGTGCTCACTGTCCAGCACATCTTTCAGAATCACCGACATCGATACCTTGGGATGGATCCTCAGCATTTCTGCTTTATAGCCGGCTTTTGCTCCATGAAAGAGAACAGTCTGTCCGAAAACAGTGTAATTGACAGGAACTGAATATGGGTACCCGTTATCCCCTGTAATGGCAAGCGTTCCCGTTCTGCCTTCTCTGAGCATCTCCCACGCACGCTCGTCTGAAGTCTGCTGTTTCCATCGTCTCATGTTCCGAAACACACGGTTTCACCCCAATCGTCTGATCTCTTCCTCGGCTCCGCTGATCAATGCATTACGACCCTGGGCATCACCTTATCTATATCGACATAGTATGATTTACCGTCCATCCGGTCGATATAGATATCTACTTCACGTCCAATCAGGTCCTGATCGGGAATATAGGGAACATATCTGCTTTGATAGACATCCAGGATGCCTGTATCCGTGTTGTGTACATGGCACTCAATGACATAGGGATGTCTTCCGTTAATGGAAACATTCATGAGCTGACGATATCCTGCTATCACGCCTTTGACTGCATATCCGCCTTCAAAAGCACGACGCATCCCGCGTTTTCTCCTGATTTCTACAAGCAGAAAGATTCCGCCAAGTACAGTAAACAGCAATCCCATGCCTGCAAAAATCACCGGAAGGAAAAACATATCTGAAAAAATCTGCTTGATTTCTGAGATATGATAATATGAGAAGCCGATCGCCAAACCAATCACCAGGAATATCAGTCCGATGGGAAAAAACACCAGTCCGACCAGTCCGATAGCACTCCATCCTGTGCGCAGTCGATTGCTTTCCATGTTGAGATCCTCCCATAACTGCAATTTCCAGAAAAAAACCGGACATGGCAGCAATGCACCATGTCCGGCCATTCCACACCATTACTTTGTCAGTTCAAGTGTATCACGGGCTATCATGATTTCTTCGTTTGTAGGAATAACAAGAACCTTCACCTTGGAATCATCCGTGGAAATTACGCACTCTTCAGCATGTCCGTCTGCGCAGGCAGCATTCTTTGCATGATCCAGTTTCGCGCCGAGCCATTCCATATCAGACATGACGCGCTCACGAAGCTGGCCGTTGTTTTCTCCAATGCCAGCTGTGAAAACAATCATATCCACGCCGCCCATCGCAGCGGCATAGCTTCCGATATATTTCTTGATGCCATAAACCAGCATATCGCGTGCCAGCATTGCATCACCGTTGTACTTGTCTGCAGCAGCATCGATATCGCGCATGTCACTGGACAGACCGCTTACACCCAGAAGGCCGGATTTTTTGTTCATCATGGTCAGAACATCATCAACGGACATCTTCTCAGTGTTGGCAATGAACTGTACAACTGCAGGATCCAGCGTGCCGCAGCGCGTGCCCATCAGAAGGCCGTCAAGAGGCGTCAGACCCATGGAAGTATCTACACACTTGCCGTCTACAACAGCACTCAGACTGGAGCCGTTGCCAAGGTGGCAGATAATGATTTTGGTTCCAAGAGGTGAAATACCAAGGAACTCACAGACACGCTTTGAAACGTAGCGATGAGATGTTCCGTGGAAACCATAGCGGCGCACACCATACTGATCATGGTACTTGCGTGGTACACCATACATATATGCCTTCGGGGGCATGGTCTGATGGAAAGCCGTGTCAAACACCGCAACCTGAGGTGTATCAGGCATGACTTTTTCGCAGGCTTCAATGCCCATGAGGTTGGCAGGATTGTGAAGAGGTCCGAGCGGGATGCATTCACGAATAGCATCTTTCACCGCTTCATTAATCACAACAGAAGCAGAGAATTTCGTACCGCCATGCAGGACGCGATGGCCGACAGCACCGATTTCCACAACACTCTTGATGGCACCCTTCTCGGAATCCTGCAGAGCTGCAAGCATCATCTGCGTAGCTTCCACATGGTCAGCGATGGGCTTGAAAACTTCATACACCTTTTTATCGCTTCTCGGAAGGGTTACAGTCTGCTTCAGATGTCCGCCTTCAATGCCAATCCGTTCCACAAGGCCTTTGGCAAGAACAATTTCGCCGTCCATATCAATCAGCTGGAACTTTAATGATGAGGAGCCGGCGTTCACAATCAGAATTTTCATACAGCAAGGTCTCTCCCTAATCAATTATTTAGCCCTGAGCAATAACTGCCACGGCAGCTACTGTGTTAATGATTTCTTCCACATTGCATCCGCGGGAAAGGTCATTGACAGGTTTCGCAAGGCCCTGAATAATCGGACCAATGGCCTTGGCACCGGCAAGACGCTGCACAAGCTTGTATCCGATGTTTCCGGCTCCGAGGTTCGGGAAAATCAGAACGTTGGGGTTCTTGCCGGCGACGGGAGATCCGGGCGCCTTGAGATTGGCAACCGTTTCAACCAGCGCAGCATCTGCCTGCAGTTCACCGTCAAGAGCAAGGTCGGGAGCCAGTTCATGGGCCTTGGCCGTAGCTTCCTGTACACGGGTCACCGTATCGTGCTTTGCACTGCCTTTAGTAGAGAAGGAGAGCATAGCAACTTTGGGCTCGACGCCGAGGAGGGATTTGCAGGTATTGGCCGTTGCAATGGCAATGGCAGCCAGTTCGTCGCTGTTGGGTTCAATGTTCACAGCGCAGTCACCGAAAAGCATGACACCGTCAGAGCCATACTCCTTGGTCTTCAGTTCCATAATGAAGCAGCTCGATGCAGTGGAGATGCCAGGAGCCATCTTGATGATCTGAAGTGCGGGACGAAGAACATTGCCTGTGGAGTTGATTGCACCTGCAACCATGCCGTCAGCATCATCCATTTTCAGCATCATGGTTGCAAAATACAGCGTATTGTGATAAACCAGATCTGTTGCCTGCTCCATGGTCATGCCCTTCTTCTGGCGCAGTTCACAGAGCTTCTGTGCATAAGCTTCCGACTTCGGCCATGTGGCAGGATCCACAATAGCAACGTCTTTCAGATCAGTGCCCGTCTCTTTTGCAACTTTCTGAATGCTTTCAGGGTTGCCGACAAGGCTGATTTTGGCAAGACCTTCTGCTACAATCTTTGCAGCAGCCTGAACAGTACGCGGTTCATCACCTTCTGCCAGAACAATATGCTTCACATTTGTCTTGGCTTTGGCTTTGATCTGATCAATCACAGACATGAGCAATACCTCCATTTTGTCAATACATCATTCGAATGGATGAGAAAATACACCCGAAATATTATACATGATTTCATTCATAAAAGAAAGTGGGTTTTCATGCAGAGCAGCAACACAATTCCTTCAAATAATTCACAGGCAAAAGGTCCCAGAATCGCAGGTGTGATCGCCGAGTATAACCCTTTCCACAACGGCCACCTGCATCACCTCATGCAGACCCGAAAGTCCGGCGCCGATTTCATCGTTGTCGTCATGTCAACCTGCTTCACCCAGCGTGGTGAGATGGCTGTACTTCCTGTAAAAGACCGCGTGCTGATGGCTCTGCAGAGCGGAGCGGATGCCGTGTTTGCACTTCCCGTCGCCTGGTCTCTGAGGGACGCGGAACATTTCGCCCTGGGCGGAGTTTCATTATTAAACGCGCTCGGATGCAGCATGCTTTCTTTCGGCAGTGAAACTTCCAATCTGCTGCAGCTCAGACAGGCCGCAGAGCTTCTGGAGCATCCTCCTGAAGCCTTTCAGCAAAACCTGCACGCATTTCTTGCTACCGGTCTTTCTTACCCAGCTGCTCTGTCCAGAGCTGCCGGCCGAATAGATCCGGGATTTTTCTCGATTCTCAGTTCTCCCAACAACACACTGTCCATATGTTATCTCAGGCAGCTTCTCCGCCTGAACAGCACCATGACTCCGATCTGCATACTCAGAGAATCTTCATATCTTGATACACGTATGGATGCTTCCTCATTTCCAAGCGCTGCCGGGATCCGTGCTGCTCTGGCACGCGGTGACTGGCCATCCATCGAAAAGGCTCTGCCCGAAAGCAGTCTGAACATCCTCAGGGAAGCCGCACTGGAAGGACGGATCATGCAGCCAGGAGCCCTGAGCATGGGCATTCTGTGCACGCTGCGCACAATGTCCCCGGATGACTGGAAACAGCTTCCGGACCAATCGGAAGGTCTCCCGGACCGTATTCGCAATGCTGTAAAGACCGCCGTTTCCTTGGAAGATCTTCTTGATAAGGCATGCACAAAGCGATATACCCGCGCACGGGTGACGCGTCTGATCATGCAGGCTTTTCTCCATATGCACGCTTCCACACTCCCTGAATCCGGCCCATCCGAAGCTCTGCTTCTTGGGATTCGGCGAGAATCAGAATGTCTGCTTCACCATTTGGGGCCGATAAGAATCGTCGGTAACGCTTCCGCTATTACGGCTGACTGGAGGCAGACTGAACAATCCGCCTGGGATCTCTGGTCCCTCGGATGCGGCCTGCCCATGGGCAGCCTGTATACACATCGCATTGTTCGTGTATAGTTGAAAAACCAAGCAATCAAAAAACAGAACCTTCATGGTTCTGTTTTTTGATTGCAGACGATCACTCGGTGATTTCCTGTTTCAAGCGTTCAACATCAATTCCCTTCGCATCTTTCAGCACTTCATAAAGTGATTTGAGCATGATGCGGACACCGCCCGGGACATCACTTTCCACATTCAGGGGAAGAACCGGATCGTGAACAGACAACCTCAGAAGGAACCAGCCGTTGTCCATGCCTCCGTTCAAATCAAAGGAAATGCGCACACCTTCACGATTGTCAGGAGCAATATGCCAGTTCTCAGCTGCATTGGCATAATCCATAACCAGAGCAATGGCATTCTGACCGGCAGACCGGAAGTCCTCATCGGTAATATTCAACCGGATTTCCTTGCTTTCAACCGGTTCCTGAAGATCAGCAATCAAGGAGCCCAGTGATTTCCCCTGCTGTTTCAATTTCATTGCCTTCACAATTAAAACTGTCACAAGGTACATTCCGTCATCAAGGAAATGATTTTCCTTCAGCGCAGCATGACCGCTGGTTTCAATGGCGAGAGGACATTCAATTCCCTCTTCGTTCAGACGCCGCGCTTCATCTATTACATTGCGGTATCCCCTCTTGTAGCGGTAATGCTCTCCGCCCCAGTCATTGATAAACTTCCGAAGACCGGAGCTGGTCACAGAGTCTGTGACAATCGTCTGGCCGGGTTTCTCATCAAGAATCATGGCTGAGACAAGCGCTATCAGGCGGTTCCTGTTGATTTCTCTTCCATCACTGTCAACAATTGCAGCGCGGTCGCAGTCAGCATCAAAAATCACACCCAGATCCGCGCCGACCCGTTTGACAGCTTCCGAAACGGACCGCATGGCTTCAGGATTTTCCGGGTTCGGCATATGGTTCGGAAATCTTCCATCCGGCTCGAGGAACTGGCTGCCTTCGATCCAGGCTCCAAGATTTTCCATCAGTGTGGCATAGAATCCGCCCGCACCGTTTCCGGCATCAACCACGACATGCAGTCCAAGGAGCGGTTTAGGAAGATCCGTATCCAGCCCCGTGCGAATCCGCTGTGCGAGCTGATCCATGTACACAGGCAGAAAAGGCTTCGATGTAATCGTGCCCGAAATAGCAAAATCTTCAGGATTCAGCTGGCTTGCTGTATTCAGCAGCTCAACCACATCTTTTTCTTCCAGACCACCATCCGCGAGGAAGAATTTCAGTCCATTGCGTTCCGGCGGAAGATGACTCGCCGTCACCATGATGGAACCGTCCGGTTGATAACCGGGTGTAATAATTGACATATACATGGCCGGTGTGGTACACATGCCGAAATTCATGACAGAGGCACCGGCCCTTGAGATTCCCTCTGCAGCCGCATCAGCCAGAGCAGGCCCCGTTACCCGGCTGTCCCGCCCAATCGCAATCGTAACCTGGCTGACCGGTTTTCCGCATTTTTCCGCTGTGAACCGGGCAAAGGCCATGCCGAGACATTTTGCTATACGTTCCGTCAGAACAGGATGTTCACCCATGGCAACACCTCTGACATCAGAGCCGCTCTTTAAAGACTGCCAATCCATATGGTTTCCTCCATTATATAATAACTATGATTGATTATTCACTTCATGATCCAGGTCATCCTGCATTCCTCTGAGCATTTTATAAAGAGGCGCCATAGCCTGAAAATCTGCTCGGACATGCAGGAAAAGGCTGCGATCCGCCGCTTCGCGCAGATTCGGAAACGACTGCATCACACCAAAACTCCTTATTCTGTACCATGGTTCAAGTTCAGCTGGAATGTCAGGAGGTATCTCAAGCCGCTTCCACGTATCAGCCTGAAGAACGAGGTGCTTCTGGGGAAGCCCGCATGCGTGAATCAGACTCATATAATAGGATGGATTCGCTGCAAAGCTCCTTCTCATACGATCCATCAGCGGCCGGTTATCACCCCATGATCCCATTCCCCAGGAAAGCCTTCCCGGACCATACTCAAACCAGAACCCGACCGACGCTTCCTTCGGCTCACCTGCCCTGTGAAAATATGTCCACAGGTGATCACGATATGGCGTTTTGTCTTTTGTAAAACGCGTATCACGGCGGAGTCTGGACAGTATTTTGTGGGGACGCGTCTCCATTTGGGAATCTATGTCAAGGAGAGCAGGAACCATATCTTCAATGAACGCATAAAATGGTGCCTGAACTTCTTTTCGATAACGATCTATGTTGTTATGATAAAACTCTGCATTGTTATGAAAACGAATATCAAGAAAAAACTGGTCCGTCCCTTCCGGGAAGCCGGTAAACATGTCTGCACCTCCTAAACTACGGAACCATTATATCGAACCCCCTTTATTTTGACAATGCATTTTTTCTTGTTCAGGAATAACCTTCATGACCATCCTCCTCGGTCCGAATAAAAAAGCCATCCGCTTCCGGATGGCCCTTTTATTCGCAAAAGATTATTTGATTGTCACACGAACCGGTTTCGTGCCTGTCAGTTCAGCACTTCTTGCATCGGGCTGGGAGAACCCGATCCAAAGCGTTCTGCTGCCCTTTCCCGGACGACGCTCACCGTTTTCATCAACCACGGTAAATGCGTTGGGGTCAAGCTTCAGTGTCTTTTTCACTTCTCCTTCTGCACAAACCGAAACCCTTCCAAATGCACACAGGTGTGGATGCAGTGCATCCTCCGGATCTTCCGTCTTTGCGTAAATCTCAATCACAGCGTCCGCGTCCATCTGACCAAGATTCCTGACACAGACAGTCACAGCTTCCTCAGATGCATCGATCACCTCCAAGCCGAATGAAGTATAGCTCAGCCCATACCCAAAAGGATACAGCGGCTTTCCGGTATAGTAACGGTACGTTCTGTTTTTCATGCTGTAATCTGTAAAATCGGGAAGGTCCTGGATGCTTTCATAGAATGTAACAGGGAGCTTTCCGGACGGAGAAACTTCACCGAAAAGAATTCTCGCGAGTGCAGTTCCGCCCGCCTGGCCGGGATACCATGCCAGAAGTTCCGCATTTCCCTGAGGAACATTCAGCGAAGATCCTGCTGCCAGGACAGTCACCAGCGGTTTTCCTGTCTGTTCCAGCAGTTCCATCAGCCTCATCTGCGGCTCCGGAAGCTGCAGTGAAATCTTGTCGCCGCTGGCCGAATAATTGCTCGCATCCCCCTGCTCGCCTTCAAGTGTTTCATCCAGACCGACACAGGCAATCACCACGTCAGCCATCTCCGCGCAAATGAGCGCCTCGGAAAAGCGATCGTCCTTTTTGGCGAGTCCTTCCGCCTTATCATTCACAAGCGCGCATCCTTCAGAATAGAACACTCTGATCCCGTGTTTATGGCAGTATGTGCGAATGCCCTCAAGCAGTGTGACAGACCGGCTGCTCGTTCCATGATAATTGCCGATCAGAGCTCTGATGCTGTCTGCATTGGGCCCAATCACAGCAACAGAACGTACCCTGTTCGGATCCAGAGGAAGAATACCATCATTTCTCAGGAGAACCATGCTTTTCTCTGCAGCAGCCTGTGCCAATGCATCGTGTTCCTCAGTATCATTCTGATCATAGGTAATGGAATCCCAAGGACAATCCTCGGCAAACATGCCAAGCATATACCGGGTTGTAAACAGCCTGACTGCAGCTTTTGTAATATCCTCCTCAGTAATCAGACCTTCCTGAACAGCCTCGAGCAGATGGAGGTAGACTTCGCCGCAGTTCAGATCACAACCGCTCTTGAGCGCCAGGGCCGCACTTTCCGGGGCAGTATCCGTCACATGATGATACATATGGAAATCCATAATAGCCCAGCAGTCACTGGTTACATGGCCTTCGAACCCCCATTTATTCCTGAGGATTTCAGTCAGAAGCGTCTCTGAACCGCAGGCAGGTTCTCCATTGACACGATTGTACGCGCCCATCACAGCTTCCACATGGCCCTCGCGCACTGCACTTTCAAATGCCGGCAGATAGGTCTCTTCCATATCTTTCGGTGTCGCAACAGCATCAAACTCATGTCGGATGGCTTCCGGTCCGGAGTGCACGCAGAAGTGCTTCGCACAGGCCGCTGTTTTCAGGTAATTACCATCACCCTGCAGACCCTGAATATATGCCGTTCCCATACGGCTGGTCAGATATGGATCTTCTCCCAGTGTCTCATGGCCGCGTCCCCATCTCGGATCACGAAAAATATTGATGTTTGGGCTCCAGAATGTAAGGCCTTTATAGATATCGCGGTCACCATGCGCTCTTTGCGCATTGTATTTTGCCCTGCCTTCCGTGGAGACAACATCAGCGATTTTTCTGTGAAAGTCTTCATCAAAAACCGCGGCAAGTCCGATGGCCTGGGGAAAAACAGTCGCAGTACCTGCCCGTGCTACACCATGAAGGGCTTCATTCCACCAGTTATACTCAGGTATTCCGAGCCGCTCAATAGCCGGAGCGTTGTACCGCAGCTGCGATGCTTTTTCTTCCAGAGTCATCTGCGCAACAAGACGTTCAGCCAGAACACGAGCTTCTGCATGATTCATACGGATATCCTCCTTCAGTTGACGAAACAAAGACAAATACTACGCATTATCTTACCTTTTCTAATCAAATTGTCAATCTGCCATCCTTGCTTTTTCCTGCCCGTCTGTTGCTCTCGGAAAAAGTCATTGCGAACCCCATAGCAAAACATCACTGTATCTGCTATAATCCATCTAGTCCTCTGAATGCGAAGCAGGGAGGTATTTTGTTGTTGGAAGCAGTTATTTTTGATCTGGATGATACCCTTCTGCATGATAACCGCACGATTTCCGATGAGACAGTCCGTGTCCTTCAAACGCTCGCCTCTCACGGTGTCCGCATTCTTCCCGCCAGTGGAAGGTCACCTGAGAGCATGGAACAGTATGTCCGTCGTCTGGGCTGTTGTGAGGCGTATATTGCATGCAACGGAGCGGAAGTGTGGAAAACTTCGGGAGAATGTCTGATGAAAATCAATCTCCCGCTTGCCGTGGCGGAAGAAGTCATCCAGTTTGGGAATGAATATGATGTGTACATGCAGACATATGACTTCGGAACATTCCATTATAACAGGGAATCCCACTTTGCACAGGAATATGCCGTGTCCACCTCGCTGCGCGGGATTCTGACACCGGACCTGATCACTTTTCTTCAGGGACATCCCACCTGCAAGATTCTCCTGATGGGAGATCCGGAGCTGATTTCCCGAATGCGTGCAGACGGATCCGCACGCTTTTCCGACCGTGCCAGCATCACTACTTCCAAACCCACATTTCTCGAGGTCAATCCGCTTCATACTTCGAAGGGCCTTGCACTTGCTTTTTGTGCTGACCATTTCAACTTTCATCTCGACCAGACAATCGCTTTCGGGGACAGCCTGAATGACCTGAGCATGATCCAGGCCGCCGGTACCGGTGTTGCCGTGGGCAACGCATGGGACGAGGTGAAGGCGTGTGCAGACGATGTCTGTCTGAGCAATGAAGAGGACGGCATTGCGCATTATCTTACGGATCATTTTCCCTGCTATTTTTGAGAGGGTGCAAACATGATACAGGCTGAAGATTTCGCATCGACACTCGGTCTCACGCTCCTGTCCCCTTCCTCCGTGGAGGCCTGGGACATTCACAGTGCTGATTTCAACCGCCCCGGAATGCAGTTTTGTGGTTTCTATGAGTACTTTGCCTATGAGCGTCCGCAGGTCATCGGAAAAGTGGAAATGAGTTATCTCTATTCCATGACTCCCCAGCAGCGCATCGACATGTATTCCAGGTATTTTTCCTATAAAATGCCTTGCGTGATCTGCTGCAGGGGTATGGAACCTCCGAAAGATTTCCTGGATGCTGCCAGAGAGCATGACATTGCTGTATACCTCACAGAGGAAATCACAACGAAATTCTCTTTTGACTGTGTTCAGTATCTCACCCACGCGCTTGCCCCCCGGGTTACGCGGCATGCCGTACTTGTTGATGTGTACGGAGTCGGCGTACTCATCACCGGAGAATCCGGCGTCGGAAAAAGTGAGACAGCCCTGGAATTAATCAAGCGCGGTCATGTTCTGATCGCGGACGACGTTGTTGAAGTCTGCCGCGTTTCCGATGACACACTTGTGGGACAGTGTCCCGCCATGATCCGCAACTTCATGGAAATCAGAGGCATTGGAATTATTGATATCCGGGCCATGTACGGTGTCAGCGCTGTTGCACTCAACAAGCGCATTGACATGGTGATTCATCTCGAGAAATGGGTGGAAACCAAGGAGTATGTACGGCTCGGCATGGAAGATGAACATATCAAGATCCTTGATGTTGAGCTTCCTCTGCTGATTACTCCTGTGCGTCCCGGACGCAATCTTGCCATCATTGTTGAAGTCGCAGCAAGAAACTATTCCCTGAAAAGTATCGGTTACAGCGCACCGCATGAGCTGGACAGGCGCATGCGCACGCTCCATCCCGCACGTTAATGCTCCATTTTCATATCATAATTATTGAAAGAGGGATTTGTTATGTATCGCATCGGATTGGATATCGGAGGCACCGGTATTCAAATGGGAATCGTGGACGAGAAAGGTCATATCCTCGAACGTGGCGAAGTTGTCACCAATACATCGCTTCCTTTTTCCGAGCAGATTCGCCAGATGGCTGAATGTGCACTGGACATGGTGAAAAGAGGCAATTATTCGCTTCTGGACATTGCCTCCATCGGCGCAGGCGTTCCGGGTGTGGCCGACCAGAAGACAGGTGCTGTCATTTATTGCACCAATCTTGGCTGGAAGCATGTTCCTTTCCGTGAAGAGTTCAGAAAATATATTGACAAGCCCGTGTTTGTTGATAACGATGCAACGGTTGCAGGCCTTGCGGAAAGCGTTGCCGGTGTAAGCGCAGGTTCTTCATCCTCTGTGTTTATCACAATCGGAACCGGCATCGGTTCCGGCATTATCCTCGGCGGACGCGTATGGAGCGGAGCGCACGGTGTAGGAAGCGAGCTGGGACACAGTATTCTCGAGCTTGACGGCGAACCCTGCACCTGCGGAAACCACGGATGTGTCGAGCGGTACTGCTCAGCCACAGCCATCATCCGCATGGCACGCGAACTTCTTGCCAGACACCCTGAAAGCGCTTTAATGGATGCCTGTGAAGGCGACCTGAAAAAGCTGACTGCACGCCATGTCATAGACGGCGCGCGCGAAGGCGATCCCACGGCCGTCAAGGTGTTCCGCCGTTTTATCAAAGCCCTCGGACAAACCATTGCAAACGTTGTCAACATTCTCGATCCTGAAGTCATTGTCCTCGGCGGCGGCGTGGCAAAATCCGGTGCATTTCTTCTCGATGCAGTCCGCGCCGAAGTTCCCAAATATATCCTTTATAAAGAGCTTCCCTATGCGCACATTGAACTGGCACGCCTTGGTGCTGATGCCGGCATCATTGGTGCTGCCATGCTTTCCTGATTATTTCAGCGGGCGAAAGCCCGCTTTTTTTCATGCTTTCTTCCTGTTCAATTAAAAAGAAGGATTTTATGCCGCATATGGAGTATATACACCTTAGATTTCGTTATCTAAGGTGGTTTTTTATGAATCTTCGTGAGGAAACACAGGCGCGGGAACACCAGTTTCTCTCTCCTCTTGCGTGTTTTGCAGACTCTGCAAAGGGAAGACTGCGTCCGGTTGAAGAGGACAGTATCAGGACCTGTTTCCAGCGTGACAGGGACCGCATCATTCATTGCAAGGCATTCCGTCGGCTTGAAGGCAAGACGCAGGTGTTTCTTGCTCCCGAAGGCGATCATTACCGAACTCGCCTCACACATACGCTGGAAGTCATGCAGGTCGCACGAACCCTTGCGCGTGGTCTGCATCTCAATGAAGACCTGACTGAGGCCATCGCGCTCGGTCACGACCTTGGTCACACGCCGTTCGGTCATATCGGTGAAAGTTCACTCAATGCAGTCATGCAGGAAGGTTTTCGTCACAACGAGCAGTCACTGCGTGTTGTTGATGTGCTTGAGCATAACGGCGAGGGACTCAACCTGACCCGCGAAGTTCGCAACGGCATTCTCTGTCATTCCGGAAAAGAGCTGCCCTCCACACTGGAAGGCATGTGTGTGCGCTATGCTGACCGAATTGCCTATCTGAATCATGATCTCGACGATGCCATTCGCGGAGGGGTCCTGAAGGAATTTGAACTTCCCGGCGATTGTCTGCGCATCCTTGGCAATTCTCACGGCCAGCGCATCGCAACCATGGTCTCGGACCTGATTGAACAGTCTCAGGGAAAAACGGTTGTTTCCATGTCTCCCATTGTACAAAACGCGATGGATGGACTCAGAGAGTTTATGTTTGAGAAAGTCTATATGGATTCATGGCGGCGAATGCAGGAGGAAAAATGTGATCACATCATTCACACCATGTTCCAGTATTTCTGCACCCATACCAATGAGCTGCCGGAAGAATATCTTGTCATTTGTTTTAAGGAAGGAACCGAACGCGGCGTCTGTGATTTTCTCTCCGGCATGACGGATCGCTATGCGATTCGAACCTTCAACTCCATGTTTGTTCCGTCGGGATTCAGCGTTCTGTAACACCTGCACAGTTTTTCATCCCTTCGGCAGGAAAAAAACAAATCACGACGAAACTATGGTTTGGTGATCGAAATGCCAGCAAGGTATCCGGAATCATGGGTGGAGGAGCTCCGTGAGAGGGCAGATCTGGTTCAGATCATCTCTTCCTATGTTCCACTGAAAAAGAAAGGTCGAAATTATTGGGGGCTGTGCCCGTTTCACGGTGAAAAAACAGCTTCCTTCTCTGTAAATCCTGAAGGAAGATTTTATTACTGCTTCGGATGTAAAGCCGGCGGCTCTGTGATCAATTTTATCATGGAAATGGAGCATCTGACATACGGAGAAGCACTGAAATACCTCGCCGATCTGGTCCATATGCCTGTCCCCCAGCCAGTTGAAGACCCTGATTATCAGCAAAGGCAGTCGCAGAATGAACGTCTATTGAGTGCAAACCGTGAAGCTGCGCGCTTTTTTCATCAGACCCTGTTTACAGATGCTGGAAAAGCCAGCCTGGATTATCTGAAAAGCAGAGGTCTGAATGATCATGTCATCCGCCGCTTCGGTCTTGGTGCAGCCCCGGACTCCTGGGACAGTCTCATGAAACATCTGATGTCTCTGGGATATACCGCACAGGAGCTTGAACTGGCAGGTCTCACGGTGGTGAAAGAGGCGGAAAATGCAACCGATTCCAGTCCTGCCCGCCCCCGTCGTCAATATGATATGTTCCGCAACCGTGCGATGTTCCCGATTATCGATGCCCACGGGAATGTGCGCGGTTTCGGAGGACGCATTCTGGGCAAGGGAAATCCCAAGTATCTGAACACAAGCGACACACCGATTTACAACAAGCGTCTTGGTGTATATGCTGCCAATCTTCTGCACAAGGAACGACATCTGGATCATGTTGTCCTGGTTGAAGGCTATATGGATGTCATCGCTCTGTCCCAGTACGGTGTCAAAGGTGTTGTGGCCACACTGGGAACCTCTTTGACCGATGAGCAGGCCCGGCTGATTAAACGGTATGTCCCCAAGGTCTATCTCGCATATGACGGTGACAGTGCAGGCCAGCACGCCATTCTGCGCGGACTGGAGATATTCAAGAAAGCCGGCGTCGACGTTCGTGTCCTGGATTTTCCCGATGGTCTTGACCCTGACGAGTTTATCCGGAGAGATGGCCTGGAAGGTTTCGAAAACCTTCCCGTTTTGTCTCCGGAAGCCTACAGGCTGAGACGGCTGAAGGAGCAGTATGATCTGTCCACCAAGGAAGGCAGGACCGAATACGCAAAAGCAGCAGGAACTGTGCTCAAAGGTCTCGAACCGGTGGAACTTGAAAATCATCTTCAGGATCTGGTTCTTCAGACCGGTTTCTCAAGAGATGTACTTCTCGCTCAGATCGGACAGACAAAGGTTGAGCCTGTATCCTCCACACCGCAGCCACTGCCATCCAAACCGAGAAAAGTCCCCGTTCGCACACCGGTCAATGAGCATGTGCGCGGTGAGGAACTGCTGATCTCGCTGTTTGCCACCGGAAAGCTTCCACCGGATGAGCTGATGGAGGAAGCTGACTTCACAGATCCCTTTCTCAGGGATATTTTCACTGACCTGAAGTCCGGCCGTTCCCCCGCGGCCATTATTGAAAAGCAGAAAACACCTGAAGATGTGGCGCGCGCAAGCAGTCTGATGACACCGCCGCCCGTTGAAGACACCAGTGAACTTCTTCAGCTCGCAAGACAGGGCATGCATACCATGCGTGCCGCACGAATTGACGCCGAGATTGCTGAGATTACTCAATCCATGGCTTCCCTGCCTCAGGAAGGCCAGCTTCGTGCCATGACCAGACTCATGGAACTTCGAAAAGCCCGCAGCCAGATCTGACATACCGTTCAGGAAAGGAGTGGTTCCCGTGGCGATGACAAAAGAAATGCAGCAGATGATCCTTCAGAAACTTCAGCAGCAGGCTCAGGAACGCGGGATCCTCACGACAGCGGATGTCCTTGATGCCATGTCCCAGTCGGATATGGCTGACTTTGAACAGCTGCTGGAATTACTGCAGGACGCAGGCATTACACTCAGTGAAGAGGTGAAACCTTCGCTGACTGCCCCTGCAGAAATCACCGTTCCCGAAGGTATCGCACTGGATGATCCGGTTCGTCTTTACCTGAAGGAAATCGGTCAGATTCCTCTACTGAGTGCCGATGAAGAAGTTCAGCTTGCCAAAATACTGCAGGGCGGAACACCTGATGAACAGGATGCCGCGCGAAAAAAGCTTTCCGAGTCGAATCTGAGACTCGTTGTTTCCATCGCAAAGCGCTACGCAGGAAGGGGTATGCAGCTTCTTGATCTCATCCAGGAGGGCAATCTTGGTTTGATGAAGGCTGTTGAAAAATTCGACTATACCAAACAATTCAAGTTTTCCACTTATGCCACCTGGTGGATTCGTCAGGCTATCACCCGCTCCATAGCCGACCAGGCACGCACAATCCGTATTCCTGTTCATATGGTGGAATCCATTAACCGGATGATCCGTATTTCTCATCAGCTTCAGCAGGAACTTGGACGTGAACCAACGAATAATGAAATAGCTGATGCGATGAACACCAGCGAGCAGAAAGTGGCAGATTTACTGAAGATCGCTCAGGAACCAGTCAGTCTGGAAACACCGGTCGGCGAAGAAGATGACAGCCATCTTGGAGATTTTATCGCCGATGAAACAACGCTTGCTCCGATCGATGCCGCTTCCCGCAGTCTGATGCGTGAACAACTTGATGATGCCCTGGATAATCTGACCGACCGCGAGAAACTTGTTCTGCGCCTGCGTTTTGGCCTTGATGACGGAGAAACCCGTACACTGGAAGAAGTCGGCCGGGAATTCCATGTCACACGCGAGCGCATACGTCAGATTGAGGCCAAAGCCCTGCGCAAACTGCGTCAGGCAAACCACAGTCATAAGCTCCATGATTACCTTGAGTGACCAACCCCGCACACTTATTCCCCTCTCGATCGATTAGTAAGGAGAGATTCCGTTTGACCTACAGCACGGAAGACCGTAATGCGCGTTTTGAAGAGATTCTGGAAACCGGCAAAGCCAAAGGTTTTCTTACCCTCGGACAGATCCGAGACCTCGCTGGTGATATTGACCTGGACCCTGAAACCCTGTATGACTGGGTCAAAGAACTGGAAGAAGGCGGCATCAGAGTAGACATTGATGATGACAGTGCTTCCCGTTCTACATCTGCCCATGAGGTTGCCGATCCCGAGGAACCGACTGCCATGGCTCTTCTTCAGGAAGAAGCTGTCAATCCGTCATCCTCCCAGACGCTTCCCAATGTAGCCGATGAGGTTAATCTTGCAGATCCCATCCGTATGTATCTGAAAGAGATCGGCAAGATCCCCCTTCTCACTGCTGATGAGGAAGTCGCACTGGCAAAACGGATTGAAGCCGGAGATCAGACAGCAAAAGACGAGCTGATTCAGGCAAACCTGCGTCTTGTCGTGTCAATCGCCGGTCATTATAACAACCGCGGCATGCAGTATCTGGATCTCATTCAGGAAGGCAACATGGGCCTGATTAAGGCCGCAGACAAGTTTGACTATCGTAAAGGATTCAAGTTTTCAACCTATGCAACCTGGTGGATCCGCCAGTCGATCACGCGCGCACTCGCAGACCAGGCCCGTACGATCCGTATTCCTGTCCATATGGTCGAAACGATCAATCGCCTGATTCGTACCAGCCGCCAGCTCATGCAGGACCTCGGCCGTGAGCCCACCACTGCAGAGATCGCCGATGCAATGCATCTGACCGAAGCCAGAGTGCAGGAAATCATTAAGATCGCGCAGGATCCTGTCAGTCTCGAAACGCCTATCGGCGAGGAAGAAGACAGCCATCTTGGGGATTTCATTCCCGATGAATCCGCTCCGGCACCAGCCGATGCCGCCTTCTATGCTTTGCAGCGTGAGCAGCTGATGGAAGTGCTTGATACGCTCACGGAGCGCGAGAAAAAAGTCATCTGCCTGCGTTATGGTCTTGACGGCGGAAAAAGCTACACGCTGGAAGAAGTCGGTGAAATCTTTAAGGTTACCCGCGAACGAATCCGCCAGATCGAAGCCAAAGCTCTGCGCAAGCTGCGCACAAATCGTCAGATTAAGAATCTTCGGGGGTAACTGACTGTGCTGGACCATCGCCTTTCCCTCGCAGCCAGTCTCTATGTCCCCTGTCGGCTTGGCTGCGACATCGGGTCCGATCATGCGCTTCTGCCCTGTCATCTCCTGAGAAGCGGCACCTGCGAACGCATGATTGTTTCTGACATCAGTGAAAAAGCGTTAATGCACGCGGCTTATCAGGTGCACCACCAGCACCTTGAAGACCGCGTGCAACTTATATGCGCGGATGGCCTTGAGGCGGTCACTGAACCCTGCGGATGCATTTCCATTACAGGCATGGGTGGAGAAACAGCTGCACAGATTCTTCTCAGTGGTCAGGACCGCCTTCACGGATGTACACTGGTCATCAGTGTACATACCGATCCCTTTTTCACCCGGCAGGCCATCGAAAAAATCGGATATCGGTTTACTGCCGAAAAACTCGTCTATGAAAGAGGCCGCTATTATATTGTCTGGCAGTGCATGCCGGGTTTCATGCATCAGACAGAGGAAGAGGTTCTCTATGGCTCTCTTCTCTATAAGCAGCCTTCGGAACTGCTGACCGCTTATCTGCAGTTCCGGATCAGCGTTTACAAAAAGAAGCTGACAGGTTTACTGTCAGGCCGTACGCCAAAGGCTGAAGAAATTGTGGAAGCAGAGCGTGCCCTGCATTTTTATCAGGCACGTCTCCAGGAATTGGGAGGCAGAGATGATGCATCCATCGATGAATGATCTTTACCACTGGGTGGACTGCCGTGCACCTTTTGATTCGCAGGCAGACTTTGACAATTCCGGTTTTCTGGTAGGCAACCGGAATGAGACGGTACAGAACATCCTTTTTGCGCTTGATATTACCGACCGTGTTCTGGACGAAGCTGTGCAGCATGGAGCAAACCTGATCATCACGCATCATCCCATGATGTTTTCCCCGGTGCAATGCATGACGGAGGACGATGTGGAAGGAAAGCTGATATCGCGCATGATTCGAAACCATATCAGCCTGATTTCAGCCCACACAAACCTGGACAGTGCACAGGGCGGAATCAATGATACCCTTGCCG
>Ga0129307_1000434_pt1 | contig 64991 bp, 63 predicted proteins | sample P1105metagenome_FD_94437 | JGI IMG/M metagenome (GOLD analysis project Ga0129307, IMG submission 94437) | Capybara group fecal microbial communities from Wisconsin, USA - P1105 metagenome | ecosystem: Host-associated > Mammals > Digestive system > Large intestine > Fecal | place: USA: Wisconsin... | reverse complement strand
TGAGCCATTGTGTTCTACCTCCGGTTAATTTGATTGTGGTGATTTAATTATACCTAAAGGTGAGCCTTTGGCTCTATAAAATTTTTAATTATTCAATTTACACCATTATACGGACATTACTCAGTTGTCGTACCAACGCTTCATGGAATTTGGATATTTGGTCGTCCATTTTTCAGTCACAGCATCAAGTGACTCTCTGGCTTTTTCCTCAGTCGGCGCATGGTAGATAGTTTTTAAATCAGCCGCAAAGATTTTTCGATCTTTGTCTGGCACATACTTTAGGGTATTACGCACTTGATGTACAATACAGTGTTGATATTCCGTTTTGGGAAAAGCAGCAGCAATCGCTTCTTTTATTCCAGATAACCCATCTGCACAGATAATCAGGATATCTTCAACCCCACGATTCTTCAGCTCATTTAATACGGATAGCCAGTATTTTGAGCTTTCATTATCGCCTATGCTAATGGTTAGGACCTCTTTTTTTCCGTCAGTATTAATTCCTAAAATAACATATGCCGCAAGCTTTCGAATCACGCCATTATCTCGAACAGAATAATGAATTGCGTCTATATACAAAATCGGGTACACAGAATCCAACGGTCGATTCTGCCAATCATCCATCTGTGGCAGTATCTTATCCGTGACATTTGATATAAAACTTTCTGAGGTCTCAAATCCATAGATATCCTCGATGGTTTCGGATATCTGGCGCGTAGTCATACCTTTTGCATACATGGATATAATTTTGCTGTCTATGTCGGAAATGTCCTTTTGCCGTTTTTTTACTATCTGTGGCTCAAAGGTAGAATTCCTGTCCTGTGGAACTTCTATTTCCATACTACCATAGCTACTGTTTACATGTTTCGTCTTGTAGCCATTACGATAATCATCCGAGCCTAAGTGCTCGGATTTGCTGTATCCCAAATGGTCATCCATTTCTGCTTCCATCATTTCCTTGATGGTTCCTCCAAGCAGATCCTTAAGTGCATCCTGAATGTCTTCAGCAGTCTCAATATCGTATTCTTGAAGCAACTGCTGAATAATGTTTCTTTTTCCTTCGGTCATTACAGCCTTGTGTACTGGTTTCTTTTCTCTTCTTGCCATAATTATAGGCCTCCTATGATTTATATTTTATCATAGAAGACCTAATAATTAACTATTTACAGAAAAACTTTCACACACTCGCTACAAATAAAAAGGCAGTTGTTACAAAATTTATAATTTTGTAACAACTGCCTTAAAACTTTTCTAGTTTCAACTATCCTTTCTTACATTGGATAATTGTTTCTTCGCGACCAATCATTTAAATCGTAAATTACCATTTTTTGTGAATATAAACAACTCATCAACTCTTCCCTGCTGACTTTGTTCCATAATAATTCCTTAATATCATCTGAAATATGTTCAAGGATTGCTCTCTCTATTCTGTTATGATAACTCTTTTCAAATGAATCCATCCCTTTTTCTTTCGTTATATAAGCAACTTGTTTATTGACAATTAAAGATACCAACAAGCGGAAGGCAAATCTATCAATTTCAGAATTATCTACATCAAATAGTCTTAATTTTTCAATCAAAAACTTGTTCGCTTCGCTTTCAGAAGAAAGAAATACTCCTAGCCTTGTCTTTACACCCAGTTCGTCATTACTTAATCCTGTGATTCTGTTCTCTTCATTCTTAGCTATATACACTATATTATAGTGATCGAACGAATCACTCTTTATGAGTTCATACTTATACCATTTTTCCTCAACATTCTCCATAGAAATATCTATCTTTTGCTCGGGTTTATTAATATTAATAAATGTTACTGTTTTTCCTTTTATTGATAAAGTATGCAATAAATTATATTGTTCAAAATCACATAATAAATTTTCAGATGCAAAATTCTTTGTATTTGTAATGGTGTTCACCAACCCACAGAGCGACATATCACTATGAGTTTCTTTTAAAAGATGTTCCGCCGCATTAATCATATTGCTCTCAGTCATACTAATGGATGTTAATGCTTGAATGTATCCTGCTGAAACTAATTGTCTGTCTTCATCCTTTTCGTATAATATCCCATTAATTTCACCGAAAATACTTTCCAAGATTTTTTTATCTTCAACTATATTAGATCCAAACCCTGAATTAGGCATGTTAACAAACTGGTTAACAAGAAATTTAATCTCTGACGCGATCCATGAAAGAGACCTGCCTTTATCTTTAAAGCTTTGTACCTGATCCTCTATGTTTTTTCTATATATGGAATATATAATTTTCAACAATTGATCTTTTCCTTCATTTTCCTCCACCGATGACCGAGCTACATTTGTTCTTACTAATTTATTATTAGAACTATTCATTATAGCCAAAAACGTTTCTCGACGATATCCTGGTGTATTATCAGCCACACGTATCCCTTCAAAACATACACCGATTGGAATTGGTATATTTTCTTTGTCGCTTGAAACATATGTCCTTCTGTTATACTCAATCAAAGAATACTCTTGAATATATTCTCTAAATTTTAAAGCATATGCTAGCGTAATTCCGTCCTGTTCAACCTCTTTTACCACAACATTATCGCTAAACATGGAATTATTTCTAATATACTCCTCCAATGCTGCTTTAGGTGATAAATAACCTATTTTTATTGGTTCCATATGATCTATTTTTAGCAATACATCACAATAGGGAAACACTATCCACTTGCGTAAATTGTACTCTAACTTGTCTATCGAATTTTCTTTTCGCAAATGCAATCTAATTTCTGTTCCATGGTCAGATATATGTTCTGGTAGTTCTTGTTTATTCATAGATTTTAATAAATATTTACCATCTACATTTCTAAAAAATATTGTATTAGCTTCACCATTTTCGCTTGAACAAGTGATAATTTCAATATCATCAGCTACCAAAAAACATGTTAAGATTCCTATTCCAAATCTACTTATTGACACAAAACCAGGATGTTCTTTTTGAAATGCTGTACTACTATACTTAGAACTTCCAACACGTAACAAATAATTCTCAATATCATATACAGTCATACCCGTACCATTATCTGAAAAAGATAAAATATTAGTTTCCTTTTTATATGATACTATTATTTTCCCTTCCGTTTTTCTAATTCCATCTCTACATTCAATCTCATTTTGCAATTTAATAGCATCCAGACCATTTTGAACTAATTCCCTAACAACAACCGAGCTATCATTGTAAAGAGTGTGTCCTACAAGCATTTGCAATATATTATTTTGATCAAGCTCAAATTTTAACAAATGATTACTAAAATTTTTTGTCTTTATTCCTTTATCATCAATATCTTTCCAAGGAAATATATAATTAGTTGTCCCTTGTTTCTTTGCCGATGCCTGAACTAACTCATAACTCTGCTTTAACTGCAAACGAGCATATCTAATATAATCCATTAATGCAAAAAAGCTTCTGCTTGATTTGCTTCCTCAAAATATGCAGTCACCGCTATAGTATCACTTTGAATACTATTATCAACATTTCCCTCTTCATCTCGCATTTCCATAGGTTTTATTACCCTTATAGCCTTTTGTTTTTGCCATTCTAATATGCTAATAGGATCCGTAGGGCAAAATACTCTGTATTCAATTGCTGGTGTTCTGTCCATTGTGATATGTAACAAATCTACTGTACGTAAAATCACAGCTATATATTGTAAGTTGACTCTTCCGTCTTCAGAAGATTCGTAACATTTGTTTGTATCATAAATCGAATAATCATCCAAATTGTCCAAATGGTGACTTTCACAAATCATAGCTAAATCTTGTCTGAATAAGCTATCAATATTTTTCATAATATCCTGTATTTCATGTGTGATTTCTTTCGTAATTCCTAATGAACTATCTAATTCACCAGATATCCACATTCTAATACGTTTTGCATGATTCTTTCTAACAAATTCCTGATACAAAAATTTATCTGGTTCAGAGAGCTTCTCAACCTTCTTTTTATAATCTTCACCACTCTGACCTTCATACACTTTTTTCTTGTACTCAGCAAAATCTGAATGCTCTCTTTCATCAAATTCTTTTTGGGTGACTACCATTCCCATATCATGAAAATAAATAGCTAATACTAACATCATCCATTCGGACGATGTCATTATCTTCTTCGTTTGCGCAGGAATAACCCATTCTGCTAGTTTTAACATTTCATCAATATGTGATATGTCATGCTTAGTATATTCATAAAATATTCCAATATCTCCAATATGGTTTAATAGCACTTCGACCTGCTTTTTAATATGCAATAATTTTACCCCGCTAAAGGTACGGAGGTTTTCAGCTTTTTCCGCATTTAATTCAATTTCTGAGTTCAATTTTTCAACCATATTTTTTCTCCTTTACTGTGTTTTTCCTTTTATCTCCCCCACCAGCTCATGCACCGTTGTACACGGACACATCTCCGATGGCTTTGTTTTTCCTTCTCTTTTACACTGTTCCATCTTCTGCTGCGCTATTTGAATCGCCTTATCCTCATCACCGGCTTTGCAGATTCTACTGTACATCTGCTCGTCAGCCTTGGAATACTTCTGTCCGGTCTTCGTTTCATACATTCTTCCAAATTCAGAACAGCAGGTCCAGGAGTCCTGTATTGCAGGCATAGAGCCAAAGTAGGCGTACATCCATATTTCAAAGCATGGATTAGACCAGCCCACTTGGATTCCTTTCCCTGCAGCTTCTGCAATGATGTCATCAAATCCCTGTACTTGATCTCTATCAAAAACGATCCAAGGAATACGATACTGCGCATCATAGGCGGTGAGTTCCAGGCATTTATCAATCATGGTACGAGTCTTCGTTTCTACCACCTTTATGACTAGCTTATTTCTCACATTCTCAGGCAAAGCCTGATGCAGACCTGTAAAGAAACAACGCTCCGTAGCTTCTGTATCCGTAACAATCAAGTAGTATCCTAATTCCGGCACCTTGAATTGTTTTCTCTGATCTCGTGCTTTTCTGTTTCCAGTTCTATCCTTTTTTGCCATACTCAATCCTCCTTAAAAATATCAATACTCTTTAAGGTAGGAATTGCACCATACTTTCCAATCAGATAATTCTTTTCATAACTTTCATCCTTACGAATACGGGTTCCATCCTCATCCACAAAATCAGCCAGTGAGTACAAAGTAGATACACCATTTGTGTCTTTTTCTACAAACCATATTTCGTCACGGCGTAGTAATTGATTAGACAACTGCCATGTGTCATGGGTTGTAAATACAAGCTGGGCATGGTTTTTATTGATTTCCGGATTTAAAAATGTGAGAAGAAAATTCCTTACAAGTAACGGATGCAGGCGCGCATTCAGTTCGTCAATAAAGAAAACACTTCCTTTTTCCAGCACCTCTTGTAATTCCGGATATAATGCGAACATTTTCAAAGTTCCGGCCGATTCCATACCCAAAGGAATTTCCGCCATTTTATCCGAGTCAATCATTTTGTGAAGTGCATTTATTTTGTAAGTTTCTTCTTTGGCCTCACCCTCATGCGGAACCTTTTCAATTCTGAAATCCTTAATATGCTCATCAAAGGATGCAAAATATTCCACAACCTTTTGCTGAATTTCCTTGTTTTCCACAAATTCCTTCGGTAGTCTTCTTGACATAAAGAAGTTGGTAAATGGATCTCCAAAATCCGCAAATTCATTTGCAAGGAACCAGTCTCGGATTGCCTTACACTTACCAACCTTCAGTTTGGCTCCCAATGATATAATCAGAACCTGCTTTTCCAATGCCACCTGAATATTATCTCTGCTGCTCTTGGGAAATCCTGACAAATCTAACTCTTCATCCGCTGTGTTACGATAAAATACCGTACTATATTTTCTTGCAGTTTTGGCTTTGGAATTCAGCCACTCTTCTGTCACGCCTTCTTTGTTGATACAGAAACCATAATTGTATGTTTTCTCTGCCTTATCTCCCGGCAACGTAAAATACACCTCAAAACTTGAATCAGCATCAGCAGATGTGGAATCAAATAAAAACGGGGTGGGCCTGTATTCCTCAAACTTTTCCTCTTCATCTCCATACTTAAAAGATTCCGCAACATAGTCAGACATATATTCAAATGCGTTGTATATATTGGATTTACCGCTGGCATTTGCACCGTAAATGGCTGCAACCGGAAGGATCTTTTCACTTCCTACTGTTACAACTCTCTCCGAAAACTCTGTCATTTTTGTCGCTGAAAGATCCAAAGTTGCTTCATCCTTAAATGATTTATAATTTTTAAAATTAAATTGTATTAGCATAATCCTGTCCTCACATTCTTCTTTCCTAACTATATTATATCCATTTTCTCATAGAAATCAACATCTAAATGCGATTATTTCTCATTTTACTGTATTTTCCATACAAAAAAGAGCCATTTGGATCTTTTTTTGTATACACAATTCATTATTTCCAACCATATGAAATCATATAGCCGTTTGTTTTTGTCAGCGATGTTTTTCCTACATTCTTTTTTAAATATTCAATGATACCATTCTGTTTTCTGCAGTAATCCTCTGCCTTTTTCCTGCTCATTCCATGATTCATAAAGTATGCAATATCATCCTCTATTTCCTGCTCACTCTTCTCTTCACTCCAATGATCCGCTCTGACAATGCTGTCTAAACTTTCTATGTACTCAGGTTGTTCAGGCTCCAAAAATGTCACCTTATCATTCATCCTGCAAGCCACATTCCGCAGTCCTAGCTCCTTCATATAATGCGGCACTTTCATTGCAATGGAATAATCTCTGTTTTGCTGCTCCAATTCCATCTTCCATAATTTACTTAACCCTTCACGCTGACACAGAGCATCATATTTCATTCCCTGGATATATAATCCAGCCTCTTCAAACTCCCGATTGCATTCCATATTAACCAATAAACCCTCTGCTTTTACAAAAGAAATCATTTTACGCAGAAATGCTTCGGCGTTGTCAACATGACGCAAAAGAGCCTGACTAATCACCATGTCATACTGTTGAAAAGGCTGGTACTCCATAATATCAGAATTAACAAATTGTGCCCTTATCCCCTGTTTACTGAAAATAGCTTCTGCTGCCTCTATCATTGTCTTTGAAAAATCGACACCCACATAGGTACTTCCTTCCGGTAGTAAAGGTATTAACAGCATCCCCAGAGAACCATAGCCGCACCCACAATCCAAAACGGTAATCGGTTTATTTATCTTCCAAACATTCTGCACCAAGAAGTGCATATAGTCCTCATTCCACATCAATTTGCGAGTTCTCTGCAAATAGTCCAATCGATTTTCCCAATACTCTACTTTCCCAGAATTGGATGGAAAATAGGCCTCATCCAACGGTTCCAATCCTAAAAGCGCATCTACTGAAACGCCAAAATACTTACTGATTTTTGGTAGCATAGAGATATCCGGATAGCAGACACCATTCTCCCATTTGCTGATTGTCTGATAAGAAACCGAAAGCACCTCACCCAATTCTTGTTGTGTAATTCCATGCCTCTTTCTAAGTTCAGCTAATTTAAAATTCATAACTTCTACCGCCTTTCTTTTTTCCATCTTATCAAGAAAACTTTCAGGCGTCTTTATGCAAATTGGCGAATTGGCTCGCCTGTGAGTTGAAAAAGTAGATCTTACTCTCTATTCTGCCAACCCTGAAAATAACTTGGGAACTCTATCCTCACGATAACCAATGCTTCTCATTTTGCTTTGCTCCTGATCAATATCAACAACGAAACCGCCATACTCGCCCTTCTTCATCAGAACACATTTCCCCGATGGTTCAAATGCATAGGCAAGGGGAATGGCTCCATCAAAATGCGAACAACCAACTACATAGATTTCATTTTCAATTGCTCTTGCTTTTGCCAAAGTAGTCCACTGTTCCAACTGCAGATCATGATACATCCCTGTGCCAATGATATTGATCAATAATACCTGTTCTTCCAGAGACATGACTCTTGCCACCTCCGGAAAGTGCATTTCATAACAGATTGGGATTCCAACTTTTCCGTATTTCATGTTGACACATCGAATTGCTTCTCCGGAGTCTTTCCTCTTGAGCTTTTCCCCTTTTGTTAAAATGCATTTTGTATACTCGTCAACGATTTCTCCACTATCAATGACTAGCGCCTTGTGCTGCCCATTACAGTTCAAATCTTTGTAGCCTGTGATCACGTATTTTCGATTTGTTCTGATGATTGACAACGCCTGTTGCAAATCATCCGTAGTCAAAAATCCTTCCGGGAAGATATAAATATCTGCAATTTCCTGGTTCAAAAAACTTTGTAATTCTTCAATGCAGTTTCCCTTTCTCGGAACTGCCAACATAACTTTTATCATATGTCATCTCTCTCGTATAATTCAATAATTAATTACCTGCTAAACAAGTCAGCACAAATCAGATTCGTTATCTGCTCCATCGACAGATCTTTACCTATTAGTGTTTCCTTGAATATGTCGGAGAGATCTTTCTCCCTCCACCATTCTCGCATCTCTTTTTCTCCAAACTCCATGCATTTTTGTCGTGTCTGATGGCGTTTTAAAGTCTCCTCAAAAGGAATGTCAAAATAATAGGCATAAATCTGGTCTTGATACAGATTTCTGGCGAACTCAAACAATGGCTGATACCAGTCAGCATACATAATACCTTCCAAAATCACAACTTCACAATGTTTGCTTCCATACTCCAATAGATTTTCCATCAGAGGTATAGCTTTTGTATCTGGTCCATCCGTGACCATCAACATTTCTCGTCTTATTGCATCCTGTGAAATAAGCATTGTATTTCTACCAAGCTTTCGTTGTAAATTCTTTGCTATCGTAGTCTTCCCACTACCAGAATTTCCTCTTAATACAATCAGTTTCCCCATATCTATTCACCTTCTTATGCAGCTGCATACCCTTTTATCGGTAACCCTTTTTACATCAAATCCCTCGCTTTTAAATCGGCTATCTTTGATTGTAAAAAGATTGCGCTCATATACCTCGCCTTTAGGAATCACTTTGCAACCTCTTCGGATTTGTCCGTTTTCATTCAATATTTCCTTTTTCGTGCGCACATGCTTTCCATGTTCATCATAGAACATGTTCCTGGTCGCAATCTTCTCCACCGGTTTCTCCAACAATTTACGCTCTGCAAAAATCAAATGAATGTGATAATTGGTCTTGCGCTTGTTATGGTGCAGAGCCGCAACACATTCCGTACCATAAGTTTGTTTAAAATGGTTTGTGAAAAGTTTCAGAAGTTTCTCCGGTTCATAGTCCACAAAGTTCTCCGGCAATGCAATAATCAGTTCCCTCGCTTCGATGCATTTCCCTTCTGTTCCACTTTTCTTAAACTCCTCCAGGTTGCATTTAGCGAGCTCCGTCCAGAAGTTGCGGTCAGTAGTTTCATAAACGGCATATAGATTCTCCTGCCTCGCATGGCTGGAAATATAATTGATTCTTCCTTTCAAGTTTGTCAGCTTTGACATTTGTATGAATGAATTCCTTACAATAGGCATTTCCCCCTTTCCTAATTCAAGGACGCTCCCAGCTATCTTGCCACCGTGAGTGGATGCATAGGCATCCCAAGGATGTAACACATCCTTGCTACGAACTCATTGCCGTATCCGGCATGATAGCGCGGCATACAAAAACATCCGCATGTAGCCGCGCCCAGCTCGATGCAATCGCGAAATACACAGAGTACAAATCTTCGATTTGTGCGATGGGTGTATTTCGCTCTCATACGGCGAGGCCTTGCTATTTTCATAAGCTCTATAAGAACTTTTTCCTATGCATTCCACTTCGAAGCTTATCCTTTCAGCTTGTAGCCTTACGGCTACACTTTGCACTTGTTATACAAGCTTTTATGCCTGCCTTTTATCATGCAGCCTTAAATGGCTGCCCTTTCCATCTCTTGCATAGCCATTTGACTATTTTTCTGTTTCAATCTGCATCTTAATGGATTCAATTTACGGATATTTCAAAAAATATGGCTACGGTAAACACCGTTACTATAGCCATTCACTCACTAAAACGCATCAAAATCCAGAAGGTCATTATCCGGAGGTTGTTCCACTTCTTCCTCTCTCTTTTCCCCTGTATAAGCCTGTGTTTTTATACTATCTGAAATCACTCTGCTCTGTTGTCCTCCAGATACCCCATCAAGGTTACCATTAACCGAAGTTGCCGCTGTAGGTACAGATAAAGAGAGCGACTGCATTTGAGCTATATACATTCCAATCAATGCAGGTAGGTTGGAGAGAACCTTGCTTTCCACCTGTCCCACAATTCTGTCTGCAAATGCATCTTCCTTTTCCCTGGTCTCCAGATACGGATCATCCACCTTTAGCAGATGCCTGTCATAGTAATCATTGATTGCCTCTATCACAAAACGGTTCTGCGACTTAAAGGAACGTCTTACTTCCTCGGAATAAAGACACTCCCATGCTCTTTTCTCCGCTTCTTTTTCCACATTGAACCGAATGTTATGGTTCTTATTCTTCATATACACCACCTGCCTATCTGCCTTCTCCTACCTTGGATTGTCTGCGCAGTTTCATATAACAGAAATACTCATATCCCTTTGCATTGGCTCTGATATCATGATCAAAGGTGACATTTTCCTTCTCATATTTACCGACCAATTCTACAATCCTGGCGCCTCCACCCATGACATACAGCTTCATCAGGTTTGGAGTGTAACCATGCTCCCGCAGCTCCGCAAATATTTGCTCCACATATTCTTCCGCAGCTTCTCTCATGAGCTCATAATAGATATCCGGAACTCCGGTATCTCTATATCGTAAAAAATTCTCAATAATCTCTGCAGGAAGTTCCTCTGTTTTTTATCCAGGATCAGGTTTCGGATTGCCATGAAGCACTGATTCACTCCCAGTTTCACCGTCCACGACCTGCTCTCCATTGCCTTTCCATTGTTCAGAATCATCACATTCATTGTTCCATTTCCGATATCTGCAATCATGTGCATTCCTTTGAACTGTGCAAGGTTCTCCGCAATTGCTGCATAACATTGAGGCATTACTGTACGATCTTCAATATCTACCACATATTTCTGTCCTCTGTAACAGTACTCAATATGACGGTTCTGCATCATATATTTTCTGAATTCGTCTCTTTGCACCTGCATCCACTTTAGTGAAAGCCCAACTGCAAGATGGATACGTGCCTTGGTAGTCCCTCTTGCTTTCAATTCTTTTGCAATAGCAGCAAGCGTCAGCACATAATTATCTTCATCTGTAATCTTGTCTGATATAAACTCCTTGTGTCCTTCCCCCAGTATATAATAGGCACCGTTGTACTCCACATAGTCCCTGCTGATTACGGGTGGCTTTTCACTTTTCCTGACGGAAGTCGGAAAACAGGTTCTGGCCGTTTTAATATTCCCGTAACCTGCATCAACTCCCAAAATCATTGTTCCATTCAAGTTATAATCTCGTATTTTTGTCATATCCTCTTCCTCACTTTCATACTGATTTCTTATCTTTTCTATAAAACTTCTTGTATCCTTCGGATCTGCAACACCGCCCCTATCTTCTGTAAACAGAAGGCGGTAAAATCGCTCCGAACATAATAAATGTCTTTCTCTCTCTGTCATAAACGTACCCCTTTCTGTGACATCTGCTTCGCATGCCACTCTTTCACAAGTTGTTCTATCAGTTCCACTTTCTGCTTTGGTGTGTAGCCCTCTGGAAAATATTTCGATAACGAATCCGCCCGGATTCTTATCTGCTCCCTTTGATTCGGCTTCTCTTCTTCTAAAATGGAATAGATGGCATCCATATCAAGCACTCCTCCTTGACTCATTCTCTTCATACGATTTGCCTGCGATAAGAATGGAGTACATTGCTCCAGATCCATTACGGCATGAAGCTCATACTGTTCCTCTTCCTTCAGATAGGAAAACTCGACTGCAATTGTAAAAGCGATCTGCCCTTCATCCACCATATTCAGTATTTTGGGTATCAGATTGGTAGGGCGTATATATCCGTGCGATCTGATTTCTGCTCTCCCCAACCTGCCTGGCAAGCACTTCATCCGAGCGCAAAGCTTTCCTTCCCTGCTCATCCGTCATTTCCGTACACTTCGTCTCAACTTGAGACAAAGTATCCCCTTTCCCCCTGATATTTCATTGCTTCCAGCTTCATCTTATAGGCAAATGCTTTCTCACTTGGTTTGATATGCTCCCGCTGCAGATTGCTATCTATCATGGCAATAATGGCATCCTCATCATCCATATCAGCAATTATCACAGGTACACTTTCCAATCCTGCCCAGAGGCTTGCTTCCTTTCTGCGGTGTCCCGAAATATTTCCATGAGGATTTTTCCTTACGAGGAGTGGAACCAATATTCCCTTATCCTCAATACTCTTTGATAATTCAAACAGTGCCACATCCCGTTCCACCTTAAATGGATGACCCTTAAAATCCTGCAATTCCGTAATTTGTACGGTTTCCGTTTTCACACCATAGTCGTGACTCTCACATGAACACATTTCTCTTTTCTGCCTCATTTTTTCACTCTCCTTTTTTCAATTTGAGATGTCTGATGTGTAGCCGGCAGTTATAGAAAAAAGAAAGACCGCCTGCACTACACCAATAAATGTAGTAAACAAGCGGTCTTTCGACTATTTCCTATTCAATTGTTAATAAGTTTTCTGCTTTGTATTTTCTAAAAATATGAATGATTTTGTAATGTGTCCACTCATACGAGCTCGAATCCTACAGAGATTTTTATCTCGTGAGAAATCTCTTTTTTCCGTCCAAAATTTCTTTGTCCGGAAAACTTAAAAACCCTCGCAAAGTGCGTAAATGTAAGGATTTCTACGAATTCACCTTTTGTAGCAATGTGACGCATTCCACATGCACCGTACTCGGGAACATATCCACGCACTGTACCTTCTTCACTTCATATCCATGCGCCTGCAACACTTCCAAGTCTCGCGCCAGACTGGTAGGCTTACAGGAAATATAAACCATTTTCTCTACGCCATAGGCGATAATCTTCTCCAGTGCCTTTGGATGAATGCCGTCACGAGGTGGATCCAGGACAATGAAATCCGGTTTTTCTGTTACGTCATCTAAAACCTTTAAAACATCCCCGGCAATAAATTCGCAGTTGGTTAAACCATTTAATTCCGCGTTAACCTTCGCTGCCTCCACCGCTTCTTCCACGATTTCCACACCGATAACCTTCTTTGCCGCCGGACTTAACATCTGGGCAATAGTACCGGTTCCGGAATACAAATCATAAACAATAGAATCCTTGCCAAGTTCTCCAATAAAACCTCTGGCAGTCTCATATAACTTCTCTGCTCCCAGGGAATTTGTTTGGAAAAATGAAAAGGGTGTAATCTTAAATTTAAGTCCTAAAAGTTCTTCATAAAAGTAATCCTGTCCGTAAAGAATTTCCGTTCCTTCATCCGTAATCGTATCCGCAACTCCGTCGTTTTTGGTATGAAGTACACCTTTCAATTCTCCTGCAAGATTTCCTGCATTTCCTAAGCCCTCAATGAGGTCAGAATAGGCACGAAGCATTTCCCCTTCACTTCCATAACGGGCCAAAACCGCCTCATCCACCTGAGTTGTGGTTACCAAATCCACCAAAATCTCTTCTGTCCGTTTTGCCTTCCGAACCAACAAATGACGTAAGTATCCGGTATGACGAATTTTATGGAAAAAAGTGGCTCCCGCTTCCCGGAAAAACTCCTGGGTTGCCATAAGGATTTTCCTAAAATCCTCGTCCACAATTTTACACTGGTCCACTGTCACAATATCATAAAAACTGCCTCTTTTATGCATACCAAGAGCAAGAGGACCGTCCTTATAAGCATCTCCGAAAGAAAACTCCATCTTATTGCGGTATTCCTCGCAAAGAGGACTTGAAACGATAGGCGCCCACACTTCCTCCAGTGCATCTTCTTTTATCACTTCTGTTAAAAGCGCCTTTACCTGATTTTCTTTTAAGGCAAGCTGATCCTCATAAGAAATATGCTGATAGGTACAACCGCCACACTCTCCGAAATGAGGACATTTCGGCTCTGCCAACTGGTTCTCTGCCGGCTGAAGCACCTCCAAAAGTTCTCCTTCTGCTTTTCCCTTTCTTTTTTTCTTAATCCGAACAGATACCTGCTGCCCCGGCAATACATTCTTCACTGTAACGTCGCCTTCACCTTCTACACACACCCGTCCTTTATTTGGAAAATCAACTCTATATACCGTTCCTTCTACAATCTGACCTTTTTTCATCCTGTTTTACTCCTAAAAAGGACTCGCATGTTGCTGCGAGTCCTGTCGTTACCTTTCTAACTCTGTTCTATTGTTTCGACTAGTCTTCCTTGTCCTCAGCTTCTTCGCTCTCGCAAGTCTTCTCGTCTGCTTCTTCCATCTCTAATGGCTCTTCCTCAAAAAAGTCATCGTCGAACTCGTCATCGAAATCATCCTCGAAGTCATCATAATAATCCGGTGCGAAGAATTTATAAACTGCGTAAGCAACTCCCGCAATGGCTACAACTGCACCTACAATCGCAAGTACACATACAACCGTCTTCTTCTTTTTCTTTGTTTCTTCTTCTTTGTGTAATAAATCATACAGTGCAGTAGAATTTACCAATTCTTCAAGTCTCTTTGTATTCATGGTACCCGCTCCTTTACATTTAAAAATTATTATCCTTAGTATATCACAGCAGCAAGCATTTTACAATCAACCTGCGGATTTTTCTGAAAAATTATACTTCCACCTATACCTTCTGCAATTTTGCAAACATGGCAAACATCTTCTTGGTGCCAAAAGTGTCAAAATCCACAGTTACTTCATAGTCACGTCCGCCTTCTACAATCTGGGTTACGGTTCCCACGCCAAACTTAATGTGACGAACCCGGTCACCCACTCCATAATCGAGGGTAATTCCTTCCGCCTTCCGTGCCGCGTAGGTCTGCATCGACGGCTGTGTTCCAAAAGCCTTCGTCTTAAATGCCTGTTTCGCCTTTCGATAGGTATCCTCCCTGGGCATATCTTCCGTGGCGTGTTTCTTAATGTATCCGGATAAAACCTCCTCCGGAAGCTCTTTTACAAAACGGGACACTGCATTATACTGGGTTTCTCCCCGCAACATTCTGGCACGGGCAGCTGTCATGGTCAATCTGTCCTTGGCACGGGTAATACCTACATAGCAAAGTCTTCGCTCCTCTTCCAAGTCATCCCGGTCGTCGGACGTAATACACATGTAGGACGGGAAAATGCCATCCTCCATACCGGACATGTACACATTCGGAAATTCCAGTCCCTTCGCCCCGTGAAGGGTCATTAATACCACATAGTCGCTGTTCTCGTCATAACTGTCAATATCCGCCACCAGCGCAACTTCCTCCAAAAATCCATTCAGAGAAGGATCATCACTTGTCTGCTCATAATCCGCCAGCTTACTGATTAACTCGTCGATATTCTCAATTCTTGCCTTGGCTTCCTCCGTGCCTTCCGCCTCAAGCTCCGCCACATAGCCGGTCTCCTCTATTAAATACTTCAGTACCGCCAGCGGCTCCTCACTCCACAGCATACCTCTGCAATGCTCGATCAGCTCTACAAAGGGGGCAATCTTGGTTGCCGCCTTTCCGATGCCCGGAATCTCTTTTGCCTGCTTTAAGGCGTCGTAAAAGCTGATATCATGAGTATAGGCATACTCCGCCACCCTACTCTGAGTAGTAAGCCCGATTCCCCGTTTGGGTACGTTAAGCACACGGGTTACCGCCAAATCATCCCTGCCGTTATCAATGGTCTTCAAATATGCCAACAGATCCTTGATTTCCTTTCTGGCATAAAAGTTCACGCCTCCCACCAGCTTATAAGGGATATTACTTGCCACAAACCGCTCCTCTAAAAGACGGGATTGGGCATTGGTTCTGTATAAAACCGCGAAATCCGAGTAACCGGCTTCTCCGCCGGCAACCCGCTTGCGAATATCATTTGCGATAAAATAGGCTTCCTCCTGGGCATTCTCAAACTGCTCAAAGGCTACCTTCGCACCTTCCTCCCGCTCCGTCCATAATGCCTTGCTTTTCCGCCCCTTATTATTGGCAATCACCTCATTGGCCGCCTTCAAAATGGTCTTGGTAGAACGGTAATTCTGCTCCAACTTTATCACCTTTGCGTTGGGATATACGGATTCAAAACTTAAAATGTTCTGAATGTTGGCTCCCCGGAATTTATAGATAGACTGGTCATCGTCACCCACTACGCACAGATTATTGTACTTTCCTGCCAGAAGCTTAATCAGCATAAACTGCGCGGTGTTGGTATCCTGGTACTCATCCACCATCACGTAACGGAAACGTTCCTGATACGCTTCCCTTACTTCGGCATCCACACTCAAAAGCTCTACAGTCTTCATAATTAAATCGTCAAAATCCATGGCATTGTTTTTCAAAAGTGCCTTCTGATATTCCGCATATACCGTAGCAATCTTTAACTGCTTATAATCTCCCCCTGCCTGCAGCCGGAAATCATTGGGATCCATAAGCTCATTCTTGGCAGAAGAGATTACATTTAAAAACATCTTCTCTTTGTATATCTTGGTATCAATCTCCAGTCGCTTGCAGATATCCTTCATTAATGCCTTCTGATCATCGCTATCATAAATAGTAAAGGTCGTGTCAAACCCAAGTCGGTCTACGTAGCGGCGCAAAATGCGGACGCAGCAGGAGTGAAAGGTTGACACCCATACTGCATCTCCGCCAAATCCAACCAGTTCTTCAATTCGGCTCTTCATCTCTGCTGCCGCCTTATTGGTAAAGGTAATGGCAAGAATATGAAAAGGATCTACTCCCTTCTCCTCAATCAAATACGCCGTCCGGTTGGTAAGCACTCTGGTCTTTCCGGAACCGGCTCCCGCCAGAATTAACACCGGACCTTCCGTGGTAAAGACACCTTCCTGCTGTTCTTTATTTAACATCTGTGTTGAAATCATTGATCTATCTCTCCAAAATCATCTATTCTTCCAATTTTCGTCAGTAAAAACAGTGTACCACATCTGAAGACAAATCTCAACAAAATCGAACAAACATTTGCCATCAAAAAATGCTTGTCATGTAGTTTTCAATACTATATAATGTAATAAGGAAAAAATTGACGGGTGATGTTATGACTATCAAACAAGAGGATATATTAAACAGCATATTAGAAGGGCTCTCCCATATGACCCCTATTAAAACGGCAGATTTGCCCAATATTAATCTCTACATGGATCAGCTCACCACCTTTATGGACGAGCGTTTAGAGCACACCAAGCGTTATGGCGAAGACAAGGTTCTTACCAAGACCATGATTAACAATTATGCCAAGAATAACATTCTTCCCCCTCCGGAGAAGAAGCAGTACTCTTCCGAGCATCTGATTACCTTGGTGTTTATCTATTATTTTAAGAATATCCTTTCCATTACGGATATTCAGAAAATCTTAGATCCGATTCACGAGAAATACTTTGGGAACAAGGATTTCAGCATCCAGAAGATTTATGAAGAGGTCTATGCCTTAGAATCCGGTGCCATGGACACCCTCACCGAAGATGTGCGTGAGAAGTTTTCCATCAGCCGCACCGCTTTTGAGGACGTTCCGGAATCTGAACGGGAATTCCTGCAGCAGTTTGCTTTTATTTGCGAGTTGTGCTTCGATATTTATCTGAAGAAGCTGATTGTGGAAAAACTTATTGATGAATTGCCGGATCGTAGCCAGCGTGCCAAAGAAGCCAAAGAGAAAAAGAAAGCCATGAAGGCTGCCGCCAAAGAAAGGAAAAAATAATTTAGGGGTGATTGTCCATGACAACCACCCCTGTTTTACTACTCTGTTTTCCCGCACACTCTCGGTAAAATCTCTTCATAAGAATTATTTCCGTACATCAATGCTCTGTTTACACGACTGATGGTTGCGGTAGAAGCTCCGGTAACGGATGCGATTTCCTGATATTTCCGCTTTTCCATTAAAAGCTGAGCAACCTCCAAACGTTGACTGATGTCCTGTAATTCCTTAATTGTAAACAAATCCTCAAAAAAATCCTGTGCCTCTTCCCGGTTCTTTAACTCCAGAAAGCAATTTACCAACAGATCCATATTTGCATTTTCAATTCTCTTACCCATATTCTCTTACTCCTCAGCAAATTTTATCCACGGTACTAATTCCTCCACAGCCGGCTGACCCTTTGCAGACGTTTTTCCCACCGCTCCAAAAGTAACGACGCTTCCGGTTTCCTTCAGATTCTTTCTGGTTATTTCTCCCGCTTCTCCCATGGCCATGGAAATAAGGGGAACCGAAAAGTTCCGGGTAAACCGATAACTTGCTTTTGTAAAACGTTTCACATCTTCTGCTGACTTTGCCATAACCGCAAGCTTCACCACCTCTGCCCCGGTCTCATACAACCGTTCCAAAAGCGACTCCATATCTTCCGGCGTTCCTTCAGGATCATGGAAGGATGCCACCACCGGAATTCCCAGTGATTGCAACTGCCTGATCCATTGTGGTGCCTTTGCAAAAGCAAGAGCCTCCACATCTACCGCATCCACAAACCCACTGGATGCAGCAAGCAAAATCAGTTTCTCATACGCTTCCGAAGATAAGGTTCTTTGTCCTCCCTCCGTGGCATTCCGCCAGGTAAAAAGGTAAGGTCTTTTCGGTTCAAGCTCACGTAAACCCTGTAATGCGTGCTCAACCGCCAAAGAATCCCCATAATTCTCAAAATAATCCATCCTGATTTCAATCAGGTCAACCAAAAAACTGCCCTCTGTTTCCCTTTTCTTTACTTCCATCAGATGAGCCTTCATTGAAGCCTCATCCCTTCCGAAAATGGAAACTGCCAGCTTCGGTCTGCCCTCTTCCAGAACCATGGTTCCTATCTTCGTCATGCACCTGCTCCTAGTATTTTTCCCGTTTATCACATTACCATTATAAAGCATCACGCAAAAATTTCAACCGTTTTTCCATAAACTCTGACTACTTTATGAAAGATATGCATCCTCTTTCTCCGGCAGAATCTGTGCCAGGATAATTCCAAAAAGTGCCGCCAGCGCCAATCCGGAGATTGTAACACCGCCCGCCACCGGAAGGCTGTCGCATCCGATTCCGACTACCAGAATCAGAGCAGCAATCATCAGGTTTCGACTGCTTCCAAGATTAATTTTGGAGTTGATTAAAATTCTGGCACCCACAGCAGAAATCATTCCGTATAACACGATACTGATGGCTCCGGATACCACGGACGGAATACTGGTGATAACTCCACCGATTTTTCCAAAAATACCCAGAATCATAGCAATTACCGCTGCAATCCGGATAATGGACGGATCATAATTCTTAGTTACTGCCAACACACCTGTATTTTCTCCATAGGTAGTATTTGCCGGTCCGCCTAAAAGTCCCGCGAACATGGTTGCAAGTCCGTCGCCTAAGATAGTACGATGCACACCCGGATCTTCAAAGAAGTTCTGTCCCACAACCGCTCCATTGGTGGTAATATCTCCCACGTGCTCAATAATGGTAACCAAGGCAATTGGCGCCAATGCCAAAATTGCTTCCGTCTTAAATGTGGGCGGCAACAGAATCTGCTGCATAATGCTTTTATCCGTAAAAGCTATGAAGTTTGCTTCCTTCACTGCTGTGAAGTCTGTAAATCCCAGGATACCACTGACAATGAATCCTGCTATGATACCGAAAAGAATAGGCATTAAGTTGAAAATTCCCTTCGCATATACCGAGAATCCTATAATTGTGGCCAATACAACTCCGGTGACAATCAGGCACTTGGGATTATACACACCATTCCAGGTAGTGGCATTTGTGATACCGGAACCGCTTAAACGAAGTCCGATAACAATAATAATCGGGCCTGTTACGATAGGCGGTAAAAGCTTGTTTACCTTTTCATATCCGATACACTTAATTAAAAGCGCGACCAGTACATACACGAAGCCTGCTACCATCAACGCGCCTTTTACCGCGGCCAGCTTATCCAAATAATCCGGATCTCCCATTCGGGAGTCTCCGATAATGCTGATGACGCCTCCCATAAAGGCAAAACTGGATCCCAAAAATACCGGCACTTTTCTCTTGGTTACGCTGTGGAAAATCAGGGTTCCCGCCCCTGCACAGAATAAAGTGATGGACGTATTCAGTCCTGTCAGTGCCGGAACCAGTACGGTTGCTCCAAACATTGCCAATACGTGCTGAAATCCCAGAATTAGTTTCTGTACACTTGTTTTTTCTTTCATCTTTTCCTCCTTTGTGTTGCGGTTTCTCTTTTTTTACCCGAAAAGAAACACCCCGAAGGGTGTTTCTAAATTATAAGTTCTTAAGAACTTCGTATGCTTTCTCTAAATACGGATTCTCGATTTCGTCAAAGCATCCTTCATCCGCCTTCTGAGCATAAGCAGGATTTAAAGGCAGTTTTCCTAACACTTCCATATTGTTAGCTTTTGCCACTTCATCAATCTTGCTTTCTCCGAAGATAGTAATTTCCTTTCCACAATCGGGACACTTTAAAAAGCTGTAGTTTTCTACAACTCCCAAAATCGGAATATTCATCATGTTGGCCATATTTACGGCCTTCTTAACAATCATCTGTACCAGTTCCTGTGGAGAAGTAACGATAACGATACCATCCACCGGAAGGGACTGAAATACAGTAAGTGGAACATCACCGGTTCCCGGTGGCATATCCACAAATAAATAATCAATATCGCCCCAAACCACGTCACTGTAAAACTGTTTAACAGTTCCGGCTAAAATAGGACCTCTCCAAACAACGGGAGCTTCCTCGTCCTCAACCAACAGGTTAAGGGAAATAATCTTGGTGCCGTCTTTGGCTTCAACAGGCATAATACCCATTTCTGTACCAACTGCAGGTCCTTTTACACCAAACATCTTTGGAATAGATGGTCCGGTAATATCTGCATCTAAAATACCTACCTTATATCCCAACTTATTCATCTGTGCCGCTAAAGATGCGGTAACGAATGATTTACCAACGCCACCTTTTCCGCTGACGATACCAATCACTTTCTTAATTGATGAATACTGATTCATTTCTGCTAAAAAGCTTTCTTTGGTGGCCTGTTCACCTGCTGCACTTGGACAACCCTCACAGCTTTCTCTGGAACAGCTTCCTGCTGATGCACACTGCTCTGCCATAATACCCTCCTCATATCCGCGCAAAAAAAAACATCGATAACGACGTTTTCCTTCGTCTGCAATTTCAATTTTTTATTATTATAATTCACTGTCCACACAAAAGCAAGAGATTTTGAAGAATAAGTAAACAAGGATTGTACTTTCTTGCATACTGTGTTAGAATTTAAGTAGTTTAGGAAGGGACAATGAAGGTGGGCTTATGAAATTTGTAAAATCACAGGATTTAAAAGTTGGCATGCGACTTGCCAAGCCAATCTACAATCGGTTAGGTGTTTTGCTTTATGATCGTGAAAGCACTTTAACCGCCCAGGCTGTGACCAGTGTTGAGAACTTTGGTCTCATTGGTCTGTACATTTTGGAGCCGGCAGAACCGGCACCGCCTCTTTCCATGGAGGAAGCAGAATTTGAGCGTTTCCAGACTATTTACATGTTCCGTTTACGTGAGATTCTGGAGGCTTTACGAGAAGGAAAGGCAACCAGGGATATTTATACCCTGTCTGAAACGATTCTTGATGAATATGGAAGTCTGGATCATCGTTTCCCATTTTCTCAGAATTTACGAAGTGCTGAAGACTATCACTATAAGCATAGCTTAAATGTTGCAATTTTATGTGCTATGATTGCACATCAGTTGAGAATGCAGCATGACAGTGCTATCGCTTTGGTTGCTGCTGCACTTTTACACGATATAGGTCTTTTGGATTTACCTAAGAGCATTATGGAAAAGAGCGAAGCGGATCTTACGGAGCAGGATGTTGAGGTTCTCACCCAGCACATGCGTTCCAGCTATCAGATGCTTCATCCGGATTCCAATCTCTTTGATCTTCCGCTTGAAACACTGTCCATCATTGGTCAGACCAGCCAGAACTATTATCATCCGAATCATCCGGTTGAGCATAACGTCCGCTGGTCCATTTCCGCAAAGGTACTTTTAGTTGCCAGCGAATATGATACCATGACGGCAATGCAGCTGAACAATCCGCCTATATCGGATATTATGGCGTTCCGCTTTTTAAATGATAATCCAACTTACTATGATGCCCGTGTGGTGAAGGCATTAACCGACAGCATTCACATCGTTCCGCGTGGTTGCAGTGTGGTATTATCCAACAACCAGAAGGCCATGGTTATCGAAGCCAACTCCATCAACTTTATGGAGCCGGTTGTATTGCAGTTCTCCGATAACCGCATTATCGATCTTGCCAATCCACATGATGCCCGCGGTCTCCGCATCACCGACATCATGAAGACCATGGACAACCGTATTGAAATCGATCAGGATACTTTAAAGCAGTTTACTGTAGACGAGCACCTGAGCACAGAGCTTAACAAGATACGTTCCCGCAAGGCGAAATTAATCGGCAAGGGCAAAGAACCTGCCAATGTAATTAAGAAGAAGCCGCGCCTGTTGTAAAGCAATTATAGAACATTTTTAATCATTATTATATGCAAAAACGAGGAAGCATTTGCCGCTTCCTCGTTTTTTCTATCCAGGCTAACGGTCTCGTTTGCCTGGTTTCCACTATTTCTTTTCAGGCTAACGGCTTCGTTTGCCTGGATCCTACTTTTTCCTTTCGGGCTATCGCCGTCGTTTGCCTGGATTCCCCTTTTTCTGCACAGGCTATTGGTTTTTCACGATTTCTTCGTTTTTTTGTTTGCCTGTGCTTCATTTTCTTCTCTCAGGCTAATTTTCTTGTTTGCCTGTAATTCATTTTCTTCTCTCAGGCTAATTTTCTTGTTTGCCTGTAATTCATTTTCTTCTCTCAGGCTAATTTTCTTATTTGCCTGAGACTTCATTCCTTTTCTCGGGCAAACAATCCTGTTAGCCCATATTCCAAATCTTCAAACGGGCAAATGAATCAATAGACAACAAAGAGCCACACACTGTAAACATTCACTGTAAACATTCACTGCAACGCAACAAATCCAGAATAGTAGCGGCAATGCATTCTAGAAAGCACCCATCGGTTCTTGTGTCGGTTTGGTCATAAACATAATTTCCTTTTTTTACTCCATTTCCCGCATCTTCCAACGCTTTATTGTAATCATAATTTGTTTGCGACTGCAATAACGTTGCTTCATTCCTAAATCTTAACACAATCCTGTCAAGCACAAATGCGACCGGTATATTACAGGCGCATGACATCTGGAGACGTCGGTACTTAGCTCTGGGAACAGGGGGAATCCCGCGAGGCGCAGCCTCAGCGGAATTCCCCCTGTTCACGAAGGTTATGTACCGCTACGTCGCAAGTTGAGCAAGAGCGCTCATGCGTCGTAATATACCGGTCGCATTTGAATCATATTTATTTATTCGGCTTCATAACTTCCAATCCACCCATATACGGCTGCAGTGCCTTTGGAATGCGAACGCTTCCGTCCTCCTGCAGATTGTTCTCTAAAAACGCAATTAACATACGTGGTGGAGCCACTACGGTGTTGTTTAAGGTATGTGGCAAATACTTGCCCTTCTCGCCGTTTACACGGATTTTCAGACGACGTGCCTGAGCATCTCCAAGGTTGGAACAACTTCCTACCTCAAAGTACTTCTGCTGACGTGGAGACCATGCTTCTACGTCAATGGAACGCACCTTTAAGTCTGCCAAATCTCCGGAACAGCACTCTAAGGTACGTACCGGAATGTCCATGCTTCTAAAGAGTTCTACGGTATACTGCCACATTTTATCGAACCACTCTTTGGATTCTTCCGGCTTACATACCACAATCATTTCCTGTTTCTCGAACTGATGGATACGATATACTCCACGCTCTTCGATACCGTGAGCACCTTTTTCTTTACGGAAACAAGGGGAATAGCTGGTAAGAGTCTGTGGAAGCTCTTTCTCCTGTAAAATGGTATCAATGAAGCGTCCAATCATGGAATGCTCACTGGTACCGATGAGGTACAAATCTTCTCCCTCAATCTTATACATCATGGCATCCATCTCTGCAAAACTCATTACTCCGCTTGCCACATCCCCACGAATCATGAAAGGTGGAATACAATAGGTAAAACCTTTGTTAATCATAAAATCTCTTGCATAAGAGATAATGGATGAATGCAATCTTGCAATATCGCCCAACAGATAATAAAATCCGTTTCCGGCTACCTTTCTGGCACCGTCTAAGTCAAGACCGTTTAATGCCTCCATAATCTCTGCATGATATGGAATTTCATAAGAAGGAACCACCGGCTCACCAAATTTCTCAATTTCCACATTCTCGGAATCATCTTTTCCGATTGGCACTGCAGGATCAATAATATTCGGAATAACCATCAGACGCTTTCTAACTTCTTCCTGCATCTGCTGTTCCTGTGTTTCCAGTTCTGCTAAAGTCTCAGCATCCTTATTTACCTGTGCTTTTAAGGCTTCCGCTTCTTCCTTCTTGCCCTGTCCCATTAAGGCACCGATCTGCTTGGACAGCTTCTTGCGGCTAGCACGAAGCTCGTCCGCCTGCTGCTGTGCTCCGCGGGCCTTCTTGTCATATTCGATTACCTCATCTACTAAAGGCAATTTATCTTCCTGAAATTTTTTACGGATATTCTCCTTCACTACTTCCGGATTCTCACGTAAAAATTTAACATCTATCATGAGTTTCTTCCTCCTGTGATTTTCTCTTTTTCACCATCTTTTACATTATAAACAAAAAATCCGGATATGACAAGGGGACTGCATCTGCAGCCCCCTTAAAATCCATATTTCCCGGATTTATTAGTTTTTCTTTACCTTCATCATGTACCAGATAGCACCGGTTAAGCATACAGAAGAGTATGCACCGGCAATGATACCTGCCATAAGTGGTAAGGAGAATTCCTTAATGGAGGTTACACCCATTACATACAGACAAGCCACCATTACGAAGGTTGTAATGGAAGTATTGATACTTCTGGACAAGGTCTGTGTAATGCTTCGGTTAACAACTTCCTTCAGACGCTCCGGATCTCTTGTGGAGCTTCCGTTTAAGTTCTCTCTGATACGGTCAAAGATAACGATGGTTGCGTTGATGGAGTAACCAACGATGGTAAGCATAACCGCAATGAAGGTATTACCTACGGAAATACGAGCGATTGCGTAGCATGCAAGTACAACCAATACGTCATGCAGCAATGCGATAACCGCACTTGCTGAGAAACGGAAATCTTTGAAACGGAACCAGATGTAAATCAACATCAATACTAATGCGATGGCAACTGCCACGATAGCATCCTGTCTCATTTCGTTGCTGACTACAGAACTGATACTTTCAAAAGTAATGGTCTTCTTGTCAACGTTGAACTTCTCAACTAAAACATTATCTAATTTCTCACGCTGTTTATCTGTCAGAACCTTGGTCTTAATTACAATCTGAGTAGAATCGGTAATTCTCTGGATCTGAACGTTGTTATCTTTTACAGTCTCTCTTACAACCGGAACGATTTCATCTTCAATCTGCTCAACGGTATAATCTTTACCGAAGTCTGCTGTTGTGGAAGTTCCACCCATGAAATCCAAGCTGTAGTTTAAGATACCCTTTCCGCTACCGGAGTTGATACCCATGGATACGAATCCTGCTGCAATTACAACAACTGCAACACAAATAAGAATTGCTTTCTTTCCAACAAAATCAATTACCTTACGCTCTTTTGCCTTACCATAGAACTTCACATCAGATAATCCGCATGCATATAATCCCTGCATGATGTATTTAGTAACAATCAATGCTGTAAACATGGAAAGTATGATACCGATACCGAAGGTGTAAGCAAATCCCTTAACAGGACCGGAACCAAGCATTCCAAGTACGATAGCTGCGATAAGTGTTGTGATGTTACCATCCATAACGGCAGACAACGCTTTCTTGTAACCAATCTTCATAGCGGATAAAACGCTCTTACCTGCTGCCAATTCCTCACGGATACGAGCGAATACAACGACGTTTGCGTCAACCGCCATACCCATGGAAAGGATGATACCTGCAATACCCGGCAAGGACAAGGTGATACCGAACAATTTCAGGGCAATCATCATTAATCCGGTGTAAATTGCAAGACCAATTGCAGAAGCAAATCCCGGCAGGAGATACATTACTATCATAAATACCATTACGATAGCAAGTCCGATACCTGCTGCCTTAATACTGGTTGCTAATGCTGTTTCACCCAACTGCGCACCAACTTCCTGTGCACGTAACTGTTTTAATGTTAAATCCAATGTACCGATACGAATGAAAGATGCAAGCTTCTCAGCAGATTTCTTGTCGAAGCTTCCGCTGATGGTTGCGACACCACCGGAAATTCCGCTGTTGATACGTGGATCACTTAATAATTCATCGTTGTAATAGATTGCCAAAACATCGCCAACATGAGCAGATGTGTACTCGTAGAATTTCTTTGCTGCTTTGTCAGTCAAAGTAAGCTCTACAACATCTTCTTTTGCCTGTGTGTTCTGATCTGTTTGTGTTACTGCTTCCGCTGTCTTGATGTCATCACCGGTAAACTGTACGTTACCGTCTGCGTCACGGAATTCCAAAACTCCCGGCTCTTCCAATTCTGCAAACATTGCAGAACTTCCACCAGGAATTTCTACGTTAATACGATCTTTTCCCTCTGCATATACCTGTGCTTCGGTAATACTTCCGTCAGATGCGGTCTGCACACGCTGCTGCAACTTGTAGATTGTATCATTCAGCTGTTCTGTAGTTGGTGTCTTACCTTCTACTTCGTATGTGATGCTAACACCGCCGGCCAAGTCAAGACCGAGTCCAATCGCATCCCCGCTGCAGGTTTGTGTACCTGTTGTGCCTCTTATGATTCTTGCTCCGAAAAAGGAGGTTGCTCCCAGAACTGCTACAGCCAGGAGAAGAATCAGGGCTCCTTTACTCTTTTTCATTTCTCTTACCTCACTTTATTGCTTACGTTTTGCGCCGAAGACTTACGCCTCTGCCGCTTTTATCATAATAGCACACTCAATACGCTTCTTCTGCAGCTCGCAGCCTACATCGTATGCATTATTGATATCTCCTGTAAAGTTGTAGGAATTTGCAGCGCATCCGCCACTGCAATAAAACTTCGCGAAACAGTCCCTACATTTCGGCTTCGCATAGACATTACATTTCTTGAACTTTCTCTGTAAGTCCAGATTAGTGATGCCCTCATCCACATTTCCCATCAGGAATTCCTCTTTACCAACAAACTGATGGCATGGATAAAAGTCTCCCCATGGGGTCACTGCCAAATACTCGGTTCCGGAACCACATCCGGAAAGTCTCTTGGCAACACAAGGACCACCCTCTAAATCTATCATAAAATGGAAGAAATTGAAATCCTTTCCTTCCTTTTTACGCTCTACCATTTCCTTAGCCAGCTTATCATACTGTTCGAATAATACCGGCAAATCTTCTTCTCTTAAAGCATAGCTATCGGTTTCTTCTGCAACTACCGGCTCTACGGAAATCTGTTTAAAGCCAAGATTCGCTAAATGCAAGACATCCTCTGAAAAATCCAGGTTGTTTTTGGTGAAGGTTCCGCGTACATAGTACTTGTCCTGTCCGCGGCTTTCTGCCAACTTCTGGAATTTCGGAACGATAAGGTCATAGCTTCCGTCACCTTTGCGGAATGGGCGCATCTTGTCGTTAATCTCTTTCCGTCCGTCAATGGAGCAAACCACATTGGACATTTCCTTATTGGCAAAAGCAATAATATCATCGTCCAAAAGCACTCCGTTGGTAGTTAATGTAAAACGGAAATTCTTGTTATGGATTTTCTCCTGCTCGCGACCGTATGCAACCAAATCTTTTACCACCTGGAAGTTTAAAAGCGGCTCACCGCCGAAAAAATCAACCTCCAGATTCCGTCTACTTCCGGAATTTGCGATTAAGAAATCCAATGCCTTCTTACCAACTTCAAAGCTCATAAGAGCTCTTCTTCCGTGATATTCGCCTTCTTCTGCAAAACAATATCTGCAGGCAAGGTTACAATCATGAGCGATATGCAGACACAGCGCCTTAACTACTGTAGGTCTGTCTGCCAAGCCATCAATATAGCCTTCATAATCATCATTGGTAAACAATTCCCCGTTTTCTTTCAACTGGGTTACTTCCTCGTAAGCTTCCTTTACTTCTTCCTCGGAATATTTTCCGGCAAGCTTACTGATTACTTCTTCCTTTGTAGATCCTTCGTATCCTTTAATTACATCATAGGTCACTTCATCTACCACGTGAATCGCACCGCTATTCACGTCTAACACAATATTGTATCCGTTGTTCTTATACTGATGAACCACGTGTAATACTCCTCTCTAACGCTTACGGCTTCCCTTTTTTTGCACGTAGCAATACAAGACCGCCCGCGATGAAGCGAGCGGTCTTTGCTCATATTCCTATTCGCTTTATTGAACCATTTATTTATGCTCGCAGCTCTGGTTTCCTACTGTACAGGAAGTCTTGCAGGCAGACTGACAAGATGTCTGGCACTCGCCGCATCCACCCTTCTTTACAGTGTTCTGTAATCTCTTGGTGTTTAAAGTCTTAATATGCTTCATAAAATCACTCCTTCGCAATTATTTAGTTTCAAATTTAGTCAATAACTTAGTGTATTATAACACAAATCTTATATATATGGAAGTCTTATTTTAATTAAATCCCACAATTTTCTGGGAAAGCTTGTATGCTGCCACGGAAATTCTCCGTCCGCTTCTCCCCGGAAGGTTCATGGTACGTCCCATTATTCCATTACGCAGTTTGTGGAAAAGTCGCAAATCGTAGGACTTTAAATAGCTCCAAAGTTCTTTTTTCTTTTCCAGATTTTCTTCGGTACCGGAACGAATCAGCATAATGGTGGAAATTACTGTTATAATCTCCAGATAGTTAAACATATACTTCCGCAGGTGTTTGTTTTCCAGTTTAAACAAGTCCACAGCCTCCACCATCAGTTTATTTACCCGGATCTGCTGGTCGATTCTGGAAATCATTACCTTCTCATTAACGGACTGATCATCCCTTCCGATAAAGTAGCGGTAGAAATTCACATCCAAATAATACATATTCTTTACATATGGCAATGGCACATATACAAATAAATTATCTACATAGAATGTGTGCTTCGGAAGCTTCAGGCCGCATTCTCTTAAAAGCTCTGTTCGATAGATTACGGAATGCATTAAAATATACTGTCCCTTTTTGAATCGCTTGGTATCATTCCAAGTAAACATCCGATCTACCGGAAGTACAGAATCATACTTCATAACCTTTTTATGTTTCTGGCCTTCTTTCTCATAAACATAATTACTGATAAGAAGATCCAGGGTTTCGGAACCTGCAATCAGCTTTCTTAACGTCTCTAAAATTTTCATGTAGCTGGCCTCATCTACCCAGTCATCTGAATCTACCACCTTGAAATACAAACCGGTAGCATTCTTAATTCCGGTGTTAACCGCTTCTCCGTGACCACCGTTTTCCTGATGAATCGCTTTTACAATGGTAGGATACTTCTCTGCATAACGGTCTGCAATCTCTGCAGTTCTGTCTTTGGTGGATCCATCGTCAACAATAATGATTTCCACATCTTCACCACCGGGCAAAAGACTTTCTATACAATGCTCCATATATGCCTCCGAGTTATAACAGGGAATGGCAATTGATAAAACCTTCATTTTCTTCCTCCTTACAGTTCATCCGCCAGATCCATGGCTCTGCGGGCCATAACATCCACGTTGTAATATTTATATTCTGCCAGTCGTCCCAAAAGATGCAGATTCTTGTATTTTGCCACATCATCCGCATACTTCCGGTACAATCCGTTATTTTCTTCATTCATAATTGCGTAGTAGGGAATCTGACCTTCTTTGCCTTCATAGGCAAAAGGATATTCCCGCACAATAGTGGTACCCTTCACATCTTCTTGTCCCGTCAGATGCTTGAATTCCGTGATTCTGGTAAAATCTTCGCTTACGGTGTAATTCACCACCGCATGTCCCTGAAAATCATCCTGCGGATAATAAGCAAACTTAAAATCCAAAGACCGGTAAGGCAGACGACCGTATTTTAAATCCAAAAGTTCATCCAACGCTCCTGTATAAATAACGTCTCCCTCAAAAGTCGTTCCCTCGAACAAAATCTTACCGTCTTCTGTAAAGGTCAGTACTTCTTTTGCATCCACACCGGTTCGTACCGTAATATTTTCATGGGAAAGCATGCGTTCAAGCATTACCGTAAAGCCTTCCTTCGGCACACCCTGGTATTTATCCTGAAAATAGCGATCGTCATAGGATACCAAAACCGGCACTCTTCCGGTAACTTCCGGAGAAATTTCCTCCGGCGTCTGTCCCCACTGCTTCATGGTATATCGTAAAAAAACATTCTGATACACAAATTCGGCAATTTCCCGAATCTGCGGGTCCGGGTTTTCACGAAGCTTCATAATCGGCACACGACTTCCTTCACCGTAAGTATCAATCAACTTCTTTTCCAATTCATCCGCTTTTTCCTTATCATACACCTGATGTAAGGTATTTAAGTTAAAAGGAACCGGCAACTGCTTATCTCCCACCTGAGCCACTACCCGGTGTGGGAAAAAGTGCCAATCCGTAAAACGATCAAAAAACTCAAACACTCCCTCATCATTGGTGTGAAAAATATGCGGTCCGTAAACATGAATCAAAATTCCATGTTCGTCCTTTTCATCATAGCAGTTTCCACCTATATGATTCCGGCGCTCCAACACCAGTACACTTTTCCCTTTTTCTGCCAACCTTCTGGCAGCCACAGTTCCCGCGATACCGGAACCAATAATCATCACTTCTGGTTGTTTATTATCCATTTGCCCCTCCATTTTTTCGTTCACATATTTTTGACAGCAAACTACATTTTTTATAACATTTTAATCATAACATCATCACAGCCTCTGGCTATAATAAACTTATCTTTTTCATAACTCTGTATGAAAAGTACAGAGTTCCTCCAATTTTTATATACTTTTATACGCGCAGTTTCAAAAGAGCCGTAGGATCCCCCAAGTCCTTACGGCTTTTTTGCCGTTCTGGATTTGACGTGAATCTGCTTCTTAAATCCTTCAAAAGCTGCAGGCAGACAATACCGCTCTTCCATTTCCGAAACGGATGCAAGTATTGTTTCTTCCGGCAAGACAAGGGTTTCATCCAAACGAACCTCATAACCTTCCATGTGCCATTCCACATGGGAAAAAATATGCTTCGCCGGCTCCATTTTCCGTACCTTCAAAGGAGAAAATCCCATAGCCTTTACGGACTGTACCACTTCTTTTTCCGATAGGAAACCTTTCTTCCCGGGGAACTCGTACAATCCTGCCAAAAGTCCTGTCTTTCCTCTCTTTGATAAAACCACATGGTCCTGATAACGCAAAATCAATATGGTTCGATTTTCTATTCGTCGTTCCTTTGCTTTCTGCTTCACCGGGTAAGATTGCATATCCTGGTGCCGATAGCTTTCGCAAAAAGCTTTTAACGGACAATTCTCACAATCCGGCTGTGCATTAGGCAAACATATACAAGCTCCCAGTTCCATCAGTGCCTGACAAAAATCACCGGCTCTGTCTGGAGGCGAAACTAAATCCAGACACCCCTCTACCTGTCTCTTAAAAGATGCCTTTCCTATATCCGTGTTATCTCTGGAAAGACGGGTTACCAATCGAAGTACGTTTCCGTCCACAGCAACCACCGGTACGCCAAAAGCCTGGCTGGCTATTGCCCTGGCAGTATAATCTCCAATTCCCTTTAAGGAAAGAAGTTCTTCCGTTGTTTCCGGCATCTTCCCGCCGTATGTGGTCACAATGGTGTTCGCTGCCTCTTTCAGGTTTCTGGCACGATTATAGTATCCTAACCCCTCCCACAATTTCATTAACTCATCCTCGGGGCATCGCGCCAAATCCTCCACTGAAGGAAGCGCTTTCATAAATCGAAGGTAATATTCTATCACCGCCTGCACTCTGGTTTGCTGAAGCATAATTTCGGAAACCCAAATGTGATAGGCTTCCCGATCCTCTCTCCAAGGCATCGCCCTTTTATGCTTATCGAACCAGGTTATCGCAGGTTCCACAATCTCTTGAAATGAAAACTCTGTTATCATTGGCTTTTCCTTTCTGCCCCACTCTCCCTATTATAGTGAAACAAACAGGAAACTTCAAGCCCAAACGTACATGCAAAGCATTTGCCTGCCACACACTTTCATGTTATAATAATGGTACGAATATTTTTTAAGGAGGAAGTCTATGGACCCCTATGCCGCGGCGCAGTTAATTTGTTTAATCATTTTACTGCTTTTATCCGCTTTCTTTTCATCTGCTGAAACCGCTTTTACCACGGTGAGCCTTCTCAAGATGCAATCCAAAGCCGAGGAAGGAGACCGTCGTGCCAAGCGCGTTCTTAAGATCACAGAAAACAAGAGCAAGATGTTAAGTGCTATTCTTATCGGAAATAATCTGGTTAACATTTCCGCATCCTCTCTCGCCACAACGTTGGCGATCTCCCTGTGGGGAAATGTGGGCGCAGGAATTGCTACCGGAATTCTGACTTTGCTGGTACTGATTTTTGGAGAGATTACCCCGAAAACCATGGCTACCTTGCAGGCCGAGAAACTGGCGCTTGCCTATTCCGCTCCGGTTTTCATCATTATGAAACTTTTAACTCCGGTTATTTTTCTTGTAAATCAGCTTGCGCTTATAGTATTACGGCTTTTCCGAATTGACGCCAAAGCCGGAAATGCAGCGCTTACAGAAAACGAACTCCGTACCATGATTAATGTCAGTCACGAAAGCGGCGAAATTGAAACCGCTTCCCACGAAGTCATTAACAATATTTTTGACTTCCACGACTCACAAGCCAAAGAAGTCATGGTTCCTCGTATTGATATGACCCTGGTAGACGTAAACTGCACTTACCGGGAACTTCTGGCTGTTTACAGCGAAGACAAGTTAACTCGAATTCCGGTTTACGAAGATTCACCGGATAACATTGTGGGTATTGTCAATATCAAGGATTTACTGCTTGTAGAAGATCGAGAACATTTTTCCATTCGGGACATTATGCGCCCACCGTTCTTTACATATGAGCACAAGAACATCGCAGAATTATTCCTGCAAATGCGAGAGGAATCCATTGCCATCGCCATTGTTTTAGACGAATACGGTGATACCGCCGGTTTAATTACTCTGGAAGATTTATTGGAAGAGATTGTTGGCGAAATCCATGACGAATACGACGACGAGGAAGAACCGATTCTTCAAACGGCTGACTTTGAATACCAGGTTCTGGGTGCTACCAATCTGGATGATGTTGCCGATGAACTACATCTCCCCATTGAATCCGAAGACTACGATTCTATTGCCGGTTATGTATTCGGTCTCTTAGACCACCTCCCGGCTGTGGATGACGAGGTTACTGACGCAAACGGCATTTACTTTAAGGTATTAGATATGGATAAGAACCGAATCAACAAGCTTTTGATTCGAATCCCCGAAGTTCTTCCTGACGAAGAAACCGAAGAATAGAATTTAAAACAGGCAGTCGGCAAATCTGAATTTGCACCACTGCCTGTTTTCTTTTCCTACTTTGCCAATACTTTTAAAAGTGTTTCCCAATAGGTTTTTCTACACCTCCACACGGAGTTTTCCGACAAAGTCTCCTTATACTCGTTGTTTACAAATCGGATTTTTCCTTTTCTACCAAGATGTTTTCGTTTCGCACCTACAATCTTGCACTGTAACTTCTCTTTTGCGTAATTTCCGCTTTTATCCACAGTCTCCACCCATAACACAAGCTCATCATTTGCCTTCGCATTAAGAAAACTGTCCGGATTATATCCGGAAATGTGCACACCGTTTCCGGGTTCATTTCCGTCCTCCTTATCTTCTACCTTGACGAACTGTTTCAAAAAATCCGAGGTAACCTTTCCTTCCTTCGCCCAGCCTTCCGGTATCAAAACTTTCGACACCGTTATTCTCGGTGCATAATCCCAAATTCCATACAGAGGTAGCGTAACCTTTCCTCCACTCTTTTTTATGGTTCCAGCCTTTTCTCCTTTCTCAAATAGATCCTGGCTCTCATACTCCTTCTTTTCCAAACAGTCTGCCTTATCTCCCCGCTTCTTAACACTCCATCCGATAAAAGTGGCTTTTTCCTTCGCGGTATTTTCCGACAATCGAATGATTTCATTCACCTTGTAGTCGCCGCTGCATTCCATCAGTCGATTGTCTTCCAAATCCCAATATTCCAAGGATAAATTCTCAAAAAGGGGTTTCCACCTTGCATATAGATTGAATTCCGTTCCATTCTCCGTTACTTTCATTCTGACAGTTTGTCTATCGGAATAATTTTCTAAGTGCCCACTCAATGCTCCCCACCAACAATCAAAACGATATCCTTTTCTCGTAAAAAGATTCGGGGACAGCTTCATGGGATACTCATGATAAATTGCCTGCCGCTCCATCGTTCCCTCTCCACCTTCCGGATGAAACTGCACATAACAATGTTTTCGTTCCCAGATAACCCTAATGGTATTTTCAGAAGTTACGTTTTTTAAAAGAATGGAGTCTCCACCATACAGGCCTCCTGTCCACCGAACGGAATCCAACGAAAACCCGGCTGGCGGCTTATCAATAGCCACTCTACAGTCCTGACCGTACTCCGCCCACACCTCATTTGTTTTATAATTTTCCAGATAGTTTGACTCCGGTAGCCGTACCATATACTCTACGGTTTGTTTTACCGGCGGAATCGCTTCTTCATAAATACTAATATGGGAATTACGCCTTACATTAACTCGGGCTTCCAAGGTATTTCGATAGGTTGTGGCGCCGGCCTTCCAGTATATGACCCGGTAGCCCGGCGAAGGATTGGCCCGAAAGTAGTAATAACCTTGCCCATCCGTTTCCACATATTGTTCATCGGTTCTTGCCATAACATAGCTTGTCCTTGATTTATGGCGTCGATACCATACAACGGTTACTTCCTTTCTTTTATCCGTCGGTGGCTTTGCCGCATGAACCGCCTGCAATTGGCCTAAACAAAGCATAACCGTCAACAGAATCCCTAATCCCCAGTATACTCGCTTCATTTCACTCCTCCTGTATTGTCTGATCGATTACTGCCGTCTGTTTCTCTTCTAAAACTCCCTTTTTTCCGAAAGGATATCGAAAAGTTTCCACAACCTGAACACTCAACAATCCTTCCTGTCTTCTTGCATCCAAAAAACGAACCTGCAGCTCCGACTGTGATGTAATGAGTTCTTCCAGACGGTTTTGAAAGTATTCTTTCATCTCCCCCTCATCTTCTAACCGTTCATCCATCACCGCTGTCAGGGTACTTTTCATTGCCGTCCTTACTCCCTGCGTCAATTCATCCGCCCTTGCGCTACGAGCGTCCACGCATAAAAATAATTGCAGGAAAAAAATACATAAAAGAAAGCAGGTTGTTCCGTAGATAATATATCTCATATCCTCCCCCTAATCCGCATACTGAACCACCGGAACACAAACTTCATAAAGATATCCTCCGGCAGATACTCTGACTTCATAAATCCCCTCCCTCCGGAAGATTATCTTATCGCCGGTCTTCTCATATGTTTCCGGAAATATTTCCTCAATTTTCACTTTAAGTTCTCTTCCATCCTTTTTCTTTGCCCGGAAGTACTGCAAAATTTCCACCGGTGCATCCACCTGAAAACATTCTTCTTCATAAGAAAACTCCACTCCCCGTTCTTTCACTGCCCCTACCATCAATTCCTCCATTCCGGACCTATCACTTTCCTGCCGTTCCTTCACAATGGCTCCAATCTCCCGGGTCTGCGCATTCTTTCCCGTCAAAAACAACGTCAGCAATGCCCCCGCAGCCACTACACAAATCAGTCCCTGTCCCACATACTCCAAAATCAACTTCACACCTTGCACCTGCCTAATAACACTGTTTTACAATTACCGTAATCCCTTCCGCCACCGGTCCCAGAAAAAACAGCATATTCATTGTTAATACAGCAAGTGATGCCACACATGCCAAAAGCACACCTCCATACTCCTCAAACAATATTCTCATTTTCCATCCTCCTTTATACACAAATCTCACTTAACACAAAGCGGAGAAAGGCACAAAACCCTCCGCACATCACCACATAAACCATGCTCATCCCGTAATCTTCCAAAATTTCCTTCATTTCCTTTCCTCCTCGTCTATGTCGTCGCTGAAATCTTTTGCTTCATCTTTGTATGCAACGCCGGAATCTGAATCTCATAGGAAAGAACCACTTGCATCCCCGCAATTTCACCTTCAATTCCGCCCCCCTCATACTCTTCATGACTTCCATCCGGCTTCAAAAGCAAAAGTGTTAATTCATAGCCCTTCTCCCTTGCCTGCTCCATACATTTTACCAGTGCTTCTTCATCATAATCGCTATTTAGTGCAGTCGATATCACTGCATTCCGAAATTCTTTTGCCTGCCCTGCCTGATTATGAACATTCAAAAGATCCATGCCGGTTACGCAAAGTACCACCACAAAAATCATTGCTACCATGCCCTCTATCACCTGTCGCATTCTTCAACCTCCTGTTTCATCCTCTGTTAGCCTAAGCCATTCCCAATCGGCTTAGAAAAGACACCAAAAGCATACTCATATCCAAAATCAACTTAAAGGATGCCAAAAGCGTCGGCATCATAAACAAAGCCTGCATCCATGCCACAGAATTTTCCTGTTTCAATACAACGGCCTGCTCTGCCATCTGATTACTTCGTTCCAACAGTGCGCTAAGCTGTTTGGGGGCATCTTTACAGCCCCCACTAGATATTGCAAACAAAAGTTTCATAAACGTAGTTGTTTCCGGTTTTGCAAATTCTCCCAAAAAATTCATATAGGGTTCGGGCGAATCCGGTTTTTCCTTAAGCTCCGAAAGCATTCGTCGAATATAATAATGCAAAATGGGCGAACGGTCTTTGGCGCTTTGAGCAATGGCTCCGGCCACGTCCCGATTCTGCAAGAGCAAGGTCATGGTAAGCATCCATCCCGGAAATGCTTTTTCCACCTCCTTGTCCAATATTCTCTTCAACGTACGTCTTCCCAGCCTCTGCTTTCTGTTTAAGTAGCGCAGAAGCTTTTCTTCTACTTCCTCATTAGAGTAGGCTTTCTCTTCCTTCAACCAGTCCTTTGCGGTAATGTGAATCCCCAGGTACATGATTGTAAAATTTAAAATGATCAGAAATACTGTACCGATATGATACAGTGGATAATCCGTCAGCATAGAGCCATCCGGAACCAAATATAGAATGCTGCTGCATAAGAGCATGCCTGCGATACAGGCAAGCAAGATATTGCGCCGTTGTTTTCTGCACTGTTCCTGAAAAAGATTAATACGAGTTCGATAACGGCGATGCTCCTCCTTCAGCACCGCCACTGCGTCCTCAATTTCGCCTCCTTGTCGCTGTGCTTCCAGCATAAAAGCATGTAAAATCTTCACCTCTTCCGTAGGATACCCTCTCTCTACCATATATAAGGCATCCTCTTCACTGTTTCCGGTGTATGTTTTCTCCAGGAACTGTAATGCCCGCTCCAAAACCTCATGCATGTCTCCTTTCGGGAAAAGACCTGCCGTCTCCTGCAAAGCCAAAGTAATTTCCCTTGTCTTCTCAAAAGCAAATAGCATTTGCTGCAGATAATCTGCACAAGCTTCAAAACGTCCATCTTCTTTTTCTTTGCGCCGCCTTTCTCTCCCCAAGAGCAGAAAAAACAGCACCAACCCTATCCCTAATACCGGAAGCCAGCCATTCTCAATCCGGTACAAAAGCTTTAATCCGATAAGTGTTGGAATCGCCAACAAAATTCGCTTATTCCAATATTCTTTCTTCCCGAATTCCCGCTTTAGCCAACTTCTCCTGAATCGATGCCGGTATCTCAATTGCTTCCTCCTTCTCTCCCCCTACATAAAGCCAGGTCTCATTGTGATTATTCTTCCTTCCGTATAGACATATCTGTTCAATACGACGATACAACAATCCCTCCGGGCTCTTCCCAAACCCCAGAAGAATTCCCACATCAATGTCATTATAGATTTGATTCTCCATACGCTGCGAATCTCTATAGCTCCCCACCATATTTAGAATTCTTTCCGGAATTTTCCGCGTATCATCCGTATGCAGTGTAGTTATTCCGCAAATCCCTGTGGACCATGCTTCCAGTAGCTGCCGTGCTTCCCTTCCACGAGCTTCTGATAGCATCAGCCACTTGGGATTTTGACGCAAACTCGCTTTTATTGCATCTTTGTATGAAAATATTCCTTTCTCTTCATCTTTGTCAACTTTGATTTCCACCACATCTGCTTCCGGATGAATCTGTTTCAAATGCCATTCCAGATTATCCTCAATGGTAATAATTCGCTCATTCGGAGGAATCTTTCCCGCCAAAAACTTGGCACATTCTGTCTTTCCGCTTCCCGGATTGCCGCAAATTACAAAGGTAAAATGCGCCCTAACGCAAGCTGTCAAAAACGCCAACATCTCCTTCGTCGCATAGCCGCTATGAATCGCTCCTTCTTCATCAAACCGTTGTTTCGGAAGGGACTTTCGAATACTAATACTCCGCCCTCCCATACTCACCGATTCATGCAAAATGCTGATCCGAAGATTCTGTGTTTCCGCTTCCAACAATGGATTAGATGGATTAAAATTCATCCTCTGCATGGTCGCCACCTTCTGGCAAAATGCTGCTATAAATTCTCTGGAAAGCATTTCAGGAGCACGTTTTCTAATTCCGGCACCTCTGGTCACCCAAATTTCTCCCCGAATGCAGTCAATATCGGACACTTCCTCATCCTCGACATACTTCCAAAGCGCTCCATACTGTTCCTTTGTCAGCTCTAACTGTTCTGCCATTCTACGCTCCTTTTACCACACCCGCTGCCGAAGCAAAATTCTTTACCAAATCTGCCAGCGCCGTATACACCACACCATCTGCTTTTAACAAGGTGCTTACAATGGTCACCAGGGCTAAAACAGCCACAACAGTCAGGATTGCTCCTCCATACTGCTCAAAAATTTCCTTCATACCGTTTCTCCTTTCTCTTTTTTATCCCAACTGCCAAAGTCTATGCGTAAGAGAATAACCAATGTTTCATAGATTACCAAAGATTTTAAAAGGGAGTATATTTCATTCTTAACGTTTTCGGTTTTCTTACAACAATTCTTATCACAAACTTTAACAATTACGCGAGGGTTCCTCAGAACCTTGAAAAGATTCTAAGTTTTGCAATTGAAAACCTATGAAGATTCACAGGTGCCTCTACCGCATTGACTTCGGTAGTTAAGATGAATGTATCATACAACAGATTTCATATTTTGTAAATAGTTTTGTTACAATTTATTCTTTTTTAAGATTTTGTTCGATTCTGTTCTGTCACAGAAAGGGCTTTCATACCGTAATCAATAGAGTATCAAATCCCAGTCTTTTCAGTCGATTCTGAAGTCTTGTTGCATCCTCCAGACTATCACCGGCGGGAATTCTTACTGCATAGTAAGGCTCTTCATACGCGTTCTCCGCATCAAAGCCTGCATCTTTTGCAAGCTCCGCCTGATAATCCGCATTGGATTCGTATTTAAATAATCCGATCTGTATTGCATACCCCTTTTCCTGTAACGGAACGCTCTCCATAATTCCCGCGGCTATTGCGTTTGCTATCTCCTCAAACTTACTGTCAAACAGCCGATTATCCACGTCGGAATTAACAAATCCAACCTCCATCAGCACCGCCGGCATATTAGTCTTACGAAGCACCACAAGATTCGGTCTTGCCTCTATTCCAAGGTTTTGAAATCCTACTGTCTCCAGCTCCTTGTTTACGCTCTTTGCAATTCCATTTGTCACAAGATCCGACTCCGAGAAAACCAACCCCTCTGCCCCATGGTAAGCATTGGGCATAGGTCCCGAATTTCTGTGGAAAGAAATAAAGTAATCCGCCTTCGACTGATTGGCAATCTGCGCTTTTTCAAAAGGGGACTGGTAAATATCTGTAGTTCTGGTGTAAACCACCTCATAACCCCCATCACTTAAAATCTTCCCCACTGCAAGTGTTAGTTTTAACGCATCTTCCTTCTCGCTTCTTCCCTGATAGGACGCGCCAAAATCATAGCCGCCATGTCCGGCATCCAGCACAATTGTTGTCGACATGTTTTTCTCCATATGCTTTTTCTTTAGTATATGACGGTATATAGATACTGTTACAACCAAAAAGGAGATGGCATGCCATCTCCTTTTGCTACACATAAAAGAGCTATGCCGTATTCCCCCAATACCGGCATAGCCCTAAATCATACTTTATTTATGCAGTCTCTTTCGAGCCTATCTTCTCCTTAGACAATACCCTGCTCTAACATAGCGTCAGCAACCTTCTGGAATCCAGCAAGGTTAGCACCTGCTACGTAGTTACCAGCGCAACCATATTTCTCAGCTGCGTTCTTACAGTTCTGGAAGATTCCTCTCATGATTGGCTGAAGTCTTGCATCAACTTCTTCTGTTGTCCATGGTAAATGCTCAGCGTTCTGAGTCATCTCTAAGGATGAACATGCTACACCACCAGCGTTAACAGCCTTGGAAGCCTGCATGATGATTCCGTTTTCCTGTAAGTATTTCATAGCTTCGTTTGTTGTTGGCATGTTGGAAACTTCGATAACGTCCTTAGCAGTTCCTTCAGCAACGATAGCCTTAGCTTCTTCGATGCGGATTTCGTTCTGCATAGCACATGGCATATAAATGTCAGCCTTAACTTTACCGAATGGTCTCTCACCAGCTACGAACTTAGCATTTGGATATTTCTCTAAGTACATCTTAGCTTCATTTCTGTTGGAAGCACGCATTTCAAGTAAGAATGCGATCTTATCTTCAGTATTGATACCTTCCTCATCATATACATATCCGTCTGGTCCGGAAATGGTTACAGGAATAGCACCATACTCTGTTAACTTCTTACATACGCCCCATGCAACGTTACCAAATCCGGTAACAGATACTTTCTTGCCCTTTAAGCTTCCGCCTGTGGACTTGAAGTACTCATCTGCATAGTAAACAGCGCCGTATCCGGTTGCTTCTGGACGTCCTAAAGATCCACCATAGGCAAGTCCCTTTCCGGATAATGCACCAGCTTCATATCTTCCGGTGATTCTCTTGAACTGACCATAGAGGAAGCCGATCTCTCTTCCGCCTACACCCATATCACCAGCCGGGCAGTCAACGTCAATACCGATATATCTATATAATTCTGTCATGAAGGACTGGCAGAATCTCATAACTTCTGCATCAGATTTACCCTTAGGATCGAAATCTGCTCCACCTTTACCTCCACCGATTGGAAGTCCTGTTAAGGAGTTCTTGAATGTCTGCTCAAATCCTAAGAATTTGATAATGCTTAAGTTAACGTTTGGCTGGAAACGAAGTCCACCCTTGTACGGTCCAATAGCACTGTTGAACTGTACACGATAACCTCTGTTGATCTGTACCTTACCGTTATCATCTACCCAAGGTACACGGAACATATGAACCTTCTCCGGCTCAACCATACGCTCTAAAATAGCTGCTTTCTCGTATTTGTCGTCGTTATCAACGATTGGACGAAGAGAATTTAATACTTCTTCTACTGTCTGGAGAAACTCCGGTTCATTTGCGTTCTTTGCTTTAGTCGCTTCTAAGACTCTGTCTACATATGACATCTTACATGTCCCCCTTAATTTTATAAATATTACTACGCCTGTCACATTTTGTTCAGGCTTTGCTGTCGTATTTCATTATAAATTAGGCCAACTCTTTTTTCAACCTCCGAACCGTTGTTGAAATTTACAAAGTTTCCGAACACTTTTTGGTCATATTTTTTTCACTTTACTCCTCTACTCCGACAGTGCGGTGACACCGTACTATGCTACGAATTGCATTATATAGGTAAGGTTTAATCTCCTCCATGCCCACCGGCTCATCATAGAGGATACAACTGTAGATGGTGGAACTTACCAATTCAATAATCAGGAAGATCATGATCTCCGGATCTTTCAACTGATAATTGGCATTTGCAATCATATTCTCAAAGAGTTTATAAAAATCCACATCTTCTTCCATTCTGTTATTTAACAATGCGAATTTGAAATATCCCCAACTCAGATTCTTCGATATAAATGACAAAAGACGCTTGTCCGCCACCAACTCATTGATAATATGATCGATGATGGTAATCATCTGCTCCTCAAAGTCCATCTGTTTCCATTCCTCGGAGTCCTCATCCAATTTCTCCGTGGCTTTTTCAAACAGCTTGCTGGCTTCGTGCGCAATCAGGATATTTCGTAAATCGATTTTATCCTTAAAATAAAGATAAAACGTTCCCTTCGCCACTCCCGCTTTTTTTGCAATGTCTGCAATGGAAGTGTCCTGTAATCCCTTTGACAGAAAAAGTTCCAACGCATTTTCCAAAAGCGCTTCTTTTTTCTGTTTTTTATTCTCCTGAACTTTTCCGCCCATAACCATTCCTCCTTTGTACAATATGTGTTGGTGCGGCTACCCTGTTCATCCTGTTTTCGCCCCATTTTTTACTTTCTCACAGTGAAGTTTAGCAAAAAACTGACCATCCGTCAATTATTTTTTGAAATTTTTGCAAAAGCTATTGACCAACGGTCATTTTTATATTATAATGTATTCTGTAAATGACCGGTGGTCAGTTTAGCCGGTAAATACATTATAAAGGAGCGAAAAACATGAACAAATTCGGAAAAGCAATCGTTAAGCTCAGAATCCCCATTTTACTGCTTGGATTACTGCTTGTAATTCCATCAGCCATTGGTTTTCTGAACACGAGAGTCAACTATGATATCCTTTCATATTTACCGAAAGATATCGAAACCATGAAGGGACAGGACATTCTGGTAGACGAATTCGGAACCGGAGCCTTTTCCCTGGTCGTTGTAAACGGCATGGAAGACAAAGACGTGGCAGCCGTTAAAGAAAAGCTGGAAAAGGTTGATCACGTATCCAAAGTTGTATGGTATGACAGCTTCTTGGATCTGTCTGTTCCAATCACCGCCCTCCCCCAGAAGGTGCAGGATCTTTTTATGACAGAAGATTCCACCCTGATGGCCGTAATTTTTGACGATGCAACCAGTGCCGATTCCACTATGCACGCCATTGAAGAGGTTAAGAAGGTTGCCGGTAAGCAGTGCTTATTCTCCGGAATGAGTGCCGTGGTAACCGACACGAAAAACCTTTCCGATCAGGAGGTTCCAATTTACGTTATTTTAGCCGTTATCTGTACCATTATCGTACTTGGCTTAACCATGGATTCCTTCCTGGCACCGTTCCTCTTCCTATTAAGTATTGGAATGGCAATTATATATAACTTAGGAAGTAACTTCTTCTTTGATGATATTTCCTACATTACCAAAGCCCTTGCGGCAGTACTTCAGTTGGGAGTAACTTTAGACTACTCCATTTTCCTGTGGCACTCCTATCAGGAACAGCAGGGCAAAACTGAAAACCATCTGGACGCTATGGCAAATGCCATTAATGAGACCTTAGTCAGCGTAACCGGAAGTTCTATTACTACAGTAGCCGGTTTCATTGCTCTTTGCTTCATGAGCTTTACCTTAGGTCTTGACCTGGGTGTAGTTATGGCAAAAGGAGTTCTTATCGGAGTTATCTGCTGTGTAACGGTTTTACCATCCCTGATGCTTGCCTTTGACAAAGCACTTGCACATACCACTCATAAGAAGCTGCTTCCGTCACTGGAGCGCCCTATGAAATTCGTTAATAAGCATTACATTGCTTTGGCAATTATCTTCCTGGTATTATTGTTCCCGGCAATTTACGGAAACAACCATACTCCGGTTTATTACAACTTAGACTCCGACCTTCCGAAGGATTTGGATTCTATCGTTGCTAACACCGCCTTGGAAGAAAAATATAATATGAACACCGTGGAAATGGTTCTGGTAGATAAAAACCTTCCGGAATCCAGCATCTTCGGTATGACGGATCAGATTAAAGAATTAAAGGGAATCAAAGAGGTTGTCAGTCTGGAATCCTTAACGGGAGCCAATATTCCAACCATGATGATTCCGGAAAAAATCACCAAGATTTTTAAATCCGATAAAGCAAACAGCAAATACGAAATGTTCCTTATCGTTTCCGAGTATAAGGTTGCTACGGATGATGTCAACAAACAGTGCGAGAAGATTGACAAGATTATTAAATCCTACGACAAGAACGCAATGCTGGTTGGTGAAGCCCCTTGTACCAAGGACTTAATCAAGATTACTGCCCACGATTTTGCAGTAGTCAGCGCAGTATCCATTATTGCTGTATTCGTAATCATCGCTTTGGTGCTCCGCTCTATCTCACTGCCGATTATTCTGGTAAGTGTTATTGAGTTTGCGATTTTTGTAAACATGGGTATTCCATTTTACATGAACACCAAGGTTCCGTTCATTGCTTCCGTAGTAATCGGAACCATCCAGTTAGGAGCTACCGTAGACTACGCAATCCTAATGACTACTCGTTATAAGAAGGAACGTATTTCCGGTATGAGTAAAAAAGAAGCGGTTAGCATCGCACATGTAACCAGTGCCGAATCCGTTCTGGTAAGTGCCTTAAGCTTCTTTGCTGCAACCTTTGGTGTTGGTCTTTACTCAAAAATCGATATGATCAGTTCCTTATGTACATTGATGTCCCGCGGTGCCATCATCAGTATGTTTACCGTACTTTTGGTACTGCCGTCCATGCTGATCATTTTTGACAAGATCATCATTCACACAAGCCTTGGCTTCAAGCCGGCCATTGAGTATGACAAAGCACACAAAGCAAACTAATACCTAACAGGAAAGGAAGATTATCATGAGAAATAGATCCATTAAATTATCTAAAAAACTTGCAACCATCATCCTATGCGCTACCATGACCTGCACCGCTTTTACCGGATGCAGCATGGGAAATAACGACAGCAAGGAAGAAACCAAGCAGGAGACCGAGGCTAAGACCTCTGAAACCGAAAGCGACGAGGAAGAAGAGACCAAAACCAAGATTCCGGCTGAAGGAAGCGGAACCGCACAGAAATCCGAAACCGTATACGTAACCGCAGATGCAACCGGTAAAGTAAAAGAGATTACCGTATCTGACTGGTTAAAAAATAAAGACAACTACGAAACCATCAATGATGTAACCAACCTGGATGACGTAAAAGTCATCAAAGGTGCAGAGGATCTTGGTCAGAGCGGACAGGATCTTACCATTCCGGCTGACGGAAATGACGTTTACTACCGCGGAACCCTTCCGGCAACCACTACCCTTCCGGTTTCCGTAAACATCAAGTACACACTGGATGACAAGGAAATCAGCGCAGAAGAAGTAGAAGGTGCTACCGGTCATTTGGGTGTTCATATTGAATATACCAACAACTCTACCTACACTGCAAAGGTAGATGGTAAAAAGAAAGAAATTCACGTACCGTTTATGGCAGCTACCATGATGGTAGTTCCTTCCGACAAAATAAATCACGCTGAAATCGAGCATGGTAAAATTGTGGAAAACGGCGACACCAACGTATTTTTAGGCTACGGCTTCCCGGGCATCAACGAAAGCTTCGGTTTGGAAGACGGCGGAATTTTCACCGACACAGTTGATTTCGAAGCAGATGTGGAAAACTTCTCTTCCGATATGATGATGACCTTTGTTACCAGCGAGCCATTTGCTTCTGACGACTTAAAGGATGCCGTTGATTTTGAAACCGTATCCGATTCCATCAAAGAAGCCGCAGACATCGAAATCAAAGATGTTAACGATGTTCACTCCATTGAAGATTTGGAAAGTGTAGTAAAGAAATTAAACAGCTCCTTAAATAAATTAAGCAAGGGTGCTAAGAAATTAAATAAGGGTACCAACGATTTGAAGAAGGGTACCAAGGATCTTCAGAAAGGTGCCAAAGACCTTAGCAAAGGTGCCAAAGATCTTCAGAAAGGAACCAAACAGTTAAAGAACGGAAGCCAGAAGTTAGCAGAAGGAACCAAGTCCTTAAAGACCAACTATGCCGTATTTAACTCCAAAATCGCAGTAATGACCGACGGCATGAACGATGCTTATACCGGATCCAAGACCATTACCGATGGATTAAAGAGTGCTGCTGCCGGAAGCAAACAGCTTGCTGCAGGTGCAAAAGATTTATCTGACGGCGCTACCAAATTAGCAGGCGGTGTAAGCCAGATTGCAAACGGCTTATCCTCCAAATTAAACGGTCTCGGAAACCTTACCGCTCCAATTGATGCAGCAATCAAAGATACCAAGGCCCAGCAGGAAAAAGCGAAAAAGGCCATGGCAGCTGCAAAACAGGGAAGCAAAGAATATATGACAGCATTCGCAGCTTACAATCAGGCAGAGGGTGCCATTAAAGCTTTAGAATCCACCAAGACACAGATGGCAGCAGCAATGAAGCAGGCAAACCTGACTCAGACCTTAGAGGCTCTGACCAAAGCCAGCAAAGAATTATCCGACGGTGCTACCAAACTCTCCGCAGGAGCAACCCAGTTTGCTACCAAGAGCAACGAGTTAAGCACAGGTCTTAGCAAGCTTTATGCAGGAAGCGACAAACTGACCAAGGGTCTTGCAGCACTTCCGGCAGGTGCAAAGAAGCTCTCCGGCGCTTCTAACCAGATTAACCAGGGAATCGGTGCTCTCTACACCGGAAGCAACGATTTGAACACAGGCGTTGGTAAGTTATATAACGGAACCGGCAAACTTTACAAAGGAACCGATAAGCTTTACAAAGGAACCGGCAAACTCTATGACGGAGCTGTAAAACTTCATGACGGAACCAACACTTTGGAAAAGAGCACTTCCAAGCTCGGCAACGGTATTAACGGAAACCTTTCTCCACTGGTAGACACAGCAAAGGAATTAAAGAACGCTGCAAAAGCTTACACCACCTTCACTACCTTAGCAGAAGGCGGAAAAGGTTCTGTAACCTTCGTAATCAAGACAGAGTAATCCGACTCATGTTTTTACTCCTAAAAACCCCGTCAGGAATTTCCCGACGGGGTTTTTCTTTTTATCATTTTATAAATTTCGTCAACTTCTATCGATGCAACCAGAATTCTTTCTCGTTAATCTTCTGGGCCTCTTCAAAAATCGTATGCATATTTTCCTTCAGATAAAATTTCAGCTGTGCCATTTCTTCCTCGGAAAAGCCATAAACCTTCTCAAAAGTACAATCCGGCACAATGCCTTCCGCAAAATGAAGCTTTCCGTCCTGTTTCCGTTCAAAGCGAACATGAACAACCTTCTGTCCTTTTTTCTTCATTACACTGGATATGGTCATGTTTACCTGTTCTTCCTGCTTCATAGTGCCCTCCTTTGGCTGCTTCCAAACTCCATTTGGAGTTATTATATATACAAAAATCTTCGGTGTCAACGGCTTCAGACAACTTCTCACACTTCCGTCATAAGTTGCCTTTTTCTTTCCATAATGCTATACTATAGTAGAAAAAATTAACCAGGGGGGAAGAATTAAAATGAACGATTATATGATAGTTACAGACTCTACAACGGATCTCCCGCTGTCCTATTTCAAGGAACACAACGTGCGCTTTGCCACGCTGCCATATATCATTGATGGGGAGACTTACGAAGATGACCACCAGTTGGACGGCAAGACCTTTTACGAAAAAATGCGAAACGGTGCCCTTCCTACTACATCTCAGGTAAATCCCGACAAAGCATTAAAACTGTTCAAAGACGTAATTTCCGAAAGTGATTGTGACATCCTTTGTATCGCTTTTTCCTCCGGTCTGAGCGGCACATACAACAGTTTTCGCATGGCTGCCGAAGAATGCATGGAAGACGACCCGGATCACAAGATTATTGTTATTGATTCCCTTGCCGCCTCCTTAGGGGAAGGCTTAATGGTTCATAAGTCCGTCTGTCTCAAGAAGCAGGGGTTAAGCCTTGAAGAAAATGCCAAATGGATTACCGAACATCGGTTAAACTTCGTCCACAACTTTACGGTAGATGATTTGTTCCATCTTCACAGAGGCGGACGCATCAGCAAGGCTACCGCCATTATCGGCTCTATTGCCAATGTGAAGCCCATACTCCACGTGGATGATGAAGGTCACCTGATTAACATCGGTAAAGTCCGGGGCCGCAAGAAAGCCTTGTCATCTTTGGTGGATTCTATGGAAAAACAAATCGGACAATACAAGAATGAAAATGATGTAATCTTTATCAGCCACGGTGATTGCGAAGAAGAAGCGAACGAAGTTGCTTCCCTGGTAACCAAACGTCTTGGCTTTAAGAACTTTTTAATTAACCCTATCAGCCCCACCATTGGCGCTCACGCCGGTCCGGGCACCATCGCCCTGTTTTATATGGGTGACTACCGTTAACCTTTTATTTCAGCTTTTAAAAGGCGGAGCACGTAGGCTCCGCCTTTGTTATATCCTTTTATTTTACCGGAAACTTTGTACCGTTTTTCTCTGTAAGAACGTTGTGAGTGTATCCTCCCTTTTTTAACACCTTCAAAATATGCTTACATTCCGAATTAAACGGTATGGTAACCACGCCATATTTATTATCGGTATCAGAAGTAATCCAAACATCAAGACTCTTTCCCAATTCATTGGAATTAATGGTAAGTCCCTCTTCCCAGCCGGCAGTAATAGACAGCTCATTTTTTTCCAACACCTTATCTCCGTAGCGATCCATATTCTCGGACTCCAGATAAAAGGTTTTCAGATTACCATCCTGAATATCTTTTAACACCGCTTCCTTCATCTCTTCCGTGGAAACACCACATTCTTCCAGTATCTGACTGTAAAATTCACCGTCATCGCCGCTATGCGCAAGGGATACATCCACCCATTTCATATCCTTTAATTCCGGACAAAATGAATTATAATCGGCGTATCTGCCGGCAATAATGGATAGCAGACTGTTCTTGTCCTTTAAGTCTTCTTCGGAATACGGCAAAGTATAACGTCGGCTCACCAGGTTTCCGTTTTTAAGGCGGTAGGTGAAACCTACTTCATAGATATTTCCTTCCCTGGTAGACTGCAAATGCTCTCTTTCCGCCAAAAAACGCTTATGAAGATCTATCACCTCTTCAGCAGAAAATAATTCACTCGGTCCGTTTCCTGACATAAATGCCTGCAATTCGCAGACTTCCACATCACTTGCCTTAGGTGTCCAGCTTGCCAACCCAAAAAGATCCATCTGAACACCTGCAGCCCCGATAAAAAGCACCACCGTGGTTATCACCGCCGGAATCAATACTACCCTTTTCTTGATATGAAGCGTTTTTCGTATAATCATGCTGACAATCAGGAAGCCGACAAATCCGGCGATTCCAATAATAAATGGATTTACTTTTCCCATACTGTCAATGAGACCGGCCTCCTGTTCATAGCTTGTAAGCCATGCATATACCACCATGGCGGCACAACCGGTAATTCCCACAGAGAAAAGCACCTTCAACCATGGCATAACAAAAAAGTCTCCTATACTTTCAATCGGCCTTTTCTTATATGCCCAAAGTGCCAGTAGTGCAAAAATTAACGCTACCGGTATATACCAGAAAAATCCTTTGTCGAACCAGAAATAAATCCGTCTGTCTACCGGCTCCCGGAATCCCACGAAGCTGGCCCTGCACAATGCATAAAGCGGGGACAGCAGGCAGCTTCTGGGGGCAGATTCACTATAGAAATAGCTTTCTCCAAATCCGTATACCACATTTCTGAGGACAGTTTCCAGTAATACACGAAGTCCCTCAACCAGTTCCATAAAGACAAGAAACAGTATAGGCGGAAGATATGCCACACCACAAAGCATGCACATAAATACCATGGCACTGTAAAATATCAGCGATGCTAAAAACAAAAATCCATAAAAGCCTGCCATGGCTCTGATCATCATCCAATCTCCCAGCACCGGCATAATCAGCAAAAGATTTAATACCAATGGAAGAAGCAGCGCCACTAAACCGTCTACATAGTGAGTGAAAAACAGGGTATTTCTGGTTATTGGCATAGCATGCATCATTTGGTTTGCCCTTTTGTCAAACAAATAAGAAAAACAGATGATTGCCATAATAACACTAAACCCTGCCATCACCCACACGTACAGAGGAGTAATATGGCTGGCAATAACCTGGAACCGCATATCAAAGCGATCATTTGCGGTTTTCATATAGGCCATATTCACTAACAGGGATATCACACCCTTAGCCGCCAGCACCAGAAACAAGCCGAGAGAAGCTCCCCACAACCATTTCCAGTCTTTTTTCATAATTGCCGGATTAAAGCAAGATATCTTTGACTTCATAATTTGCCCCTCCCAACTCGTAAATAAAGATTTCTTCCAGCGTAAGTGGAAGCACATCATAAAACAGTGGTTTCTTTGCCTCTATCTGCGCCACAATCCGGGCGGAATTTCCTTTTACAATAATAGTCTTCACTCTTCCGGTATAGGACGTGTGTAAAATATCCTGTATGTCCGAAAGATCCGGTTCTTCGCCCTCAAAGGCCATCTGAATCTTAAAAGTATTCTCCTGAAGTTCCGCCAAAGAACGTTCCAAAATTACAGAACCTTCCGACATAATACCCACATGGTCGCAAACATCTTCCAACTCTCTTAAGTTATGAGAGGATACCAGAACCGTAATCTGACGGTCAGCCACCTCTTTCATCAGTATGCTCCACACCTGTTTACGCATTACCGGATCCAAACCATCCACCGGTTCATCCAACACCAGAATCTCCGGTCTGCAGGCAATTGCCAGCCAAAAGGCCATCTGCTTCTGCATTCCCTTTGAATAAGATTTAATTCTCTTCTTAGGATCTATCTTCGGAAAATACTCTCCCAGTTTATCAAACAATTCCTTATCAAACTGCGGATAAATCATACTGTAAAATTTCTGCATTTCCTTCATATTAGCGCCTTGAAAATAAAAGACATCATCCGGAATATACGCAATCTTCTCTTTCTTCTTTACATTCTCCCAGATAGGTTCTCCATCCACACATATTTCCCCGGCATCCTGTTTATAAATTCCGGTAATATGCCGTATGATTGTGGATTTACCGGCACCGTTGGGTCCTACCAATCCGTAGATACTTCCCTTTTTCACATGAAGGGTGGTTCCCTGTAAGGCTAAAAAACCATCAAAAGACTTAACCACATTCTTTACCTGTATCATTACCTCGTCTCTCCCTTCTGAATTCTCTGAATATGTTCCACTAATTCCGCCTCTTCAACCTGGTAAACCAAAAGCTCTCCCACCAGCTTGTCAAAGCGTTCCAAAAGCTCCTTCCTCCGGGGGCTTTCCTTCTGATCCATTTGTGCCACAAAAGTTCCTCTGCCGGCTACCGTATAGACATAGCCTTCCTGCTCCAACTGCCTTATGGCCCGCTGAATGGTATTGGGATTAATGGACATCTCTGCCGCCATCTCCCGCACCGAAGGCAGCTTCTCATCCGGCATTAGCAGCTTCTTAGCAATCTGCTCCCGCAGGGAATCAGCTATCTGCTCATAAATGGGACGTGAATCCCTGTAATTGATTGACAGCATACGCCCTCCTTTCTAAGTGTACTAATCACCTTAATACACTTATAGCACACAGAACGAACATTGTCAACTCTATTCTTACAAATAATTTCATTATTCACTGTCATGGCCGACTAAACCGGGAAATCTTAGCACTCCTGAACCGGATCCTATAGAAAAATGGGCGAAATAAAGAGCCCATCGTAGATGGACTCTCTATTTCTAGGATATATAAAGGGAAAAACGTAAATTGCTTTTGTTGATAATGCAAGTATATACCTCTGCCCTTTATTTGTCAATAGTTAGTTCATAATTTATTAATTTAAACACCATTTCTTCACTTTCTAGACATATTTAGCCTCCCAGCAAAAAAGCACCCTCACAAGGGTGCCTTCTTAATACGGGCAACAGGACTTGAACCTGCACGGTCTCCCACTAGAACCTAAATCTAGCGCGTCTGCCAATTCCGCCATGCCCGCAGATAAAATATTCTCACAGAAGAAAATTATAGCAGAAATCCTATCTGCGCGCAAGTGGATTTTAGTTAAAGTCACTGTCCTTAAAATTCTTTTTCTTGGGTGCCCCTTTGATTCCATCCAGATAAACCTTATAACGTTTGGCTTCTGTAGATAGAGCCTCCCGAACAGAATCAGACAAGGTCATCAGCTTCTCTGCCGGCCCAATACCGTAGTCAAAAGGAATCCAGAGGGTCTTGCCCTTGCTGTTCTTCACCTTCACCACCGTCCATGCGTGACTCATCCAAGCACTGGTCTGCATATAGCAGGTAATTCCCAAAACTCCAAACACCTGGCTTTCAAAGCCTGCATAATGGGCGCATACTCCGGCAGCTTTGTTTTTATACAAAAGCTCCATTCCTTTACTTCCCCCTGCAAAACAAGGTGTTGCAGAATACAACATTCCATAAGGCGGACGTGTAAAACTGCAGGAAAAATAATCGGATTTGCCAATAACCCAAACCTTCATGGCGTCACTTAAATCGCTGAAATTCGGCGCCAGCATAATGGTTCTTCGCTGTCTTTCCGGCATAAGCAGGAATGCCCCTTCTTTTTCATAAGCTTTGGGACTTGTGGCATTCTTCCAGGGCTCCGTTGGTGAGAAAAACTGTCCCCAACAGGAGCACCCAACCACCTTTACCTTGATATGCTCAAGCTGCGAAAACTCTTCAAAGGATAACAGCCGTAGCACACCATTTCCCTGACCGTCCACTGTTGCCTCTTTTACAAACGGAATCACATTATATATTAACTGCTTGGAAATCAACCCCATATCATTTACAAGAGAAACAATGGCGGTGGTTGGTGCATCTCCCCCTTCTACCGTAACCACTTCCGGTGTTTCCACCTTTTTGTTGCACATGTAAAATGCACGACCGGGATTTTCTTTAATCCACCGAACAAACAAATCATAGTAAATGTGCATTTTCCGGATTTCATCATCCGAATACGTATCAATGTCCTGCTGATATGCTGCTAAAACCTCATCTGAAACCTTTCCGTAGCCGTTCCGGAAATCCCGATAAATCTTTCCGATAAATTTCATGGAAAGCTTGTATAACTTCACATCATCCTCTGTAACCTGATAATAGGTATAGCCTCCCTTCTTTCCCGTCTGATTGGCATAAACCAGCACACCGTGCTTATTAACTTTCTGCAATATTTTTTCCAATGCCCAAAGCTTCTTATACGCCGCTTTGGGTCCTCCCTTTACCTTCAATCGCAGTTCTTTTCCTTTACCGGACCCGGTTAGGGCCGCGTGAAGCTTCGTGGCTGTTTCCTCATCTGCCTTGCTTACAGTAACGGTAGCAATCGTCGCTTTTCTGCAGGGTATGGCGCTGACCTCTGTGCCTGCCGCCCGCGCCATCAAACTCTCGGTCCCAACTAAAGGTAGCATCATGAATACCGCAAGCAGAAGCGCCGTCATTCTTCGGTTTTTCTTTCTCATTTGTGCACCTCCCGGAGCTTTTTCTTTGATTATAAAGGTATACTCCGGGATTTGCAAGTTTCAGTCCTCTAAACCTACCCTATCGTAATATCCCCGGACAAGGTTTTTACAAATACGCGGGATGCTCCGTCACCGATAACGCCCCGGTATTTTTCCCCTACATATCCCTTGGAAACCTTTTCTGCAAAATCCATCTCCACATCGCCGCTCATTGTCTGCGCCGATACGGTATATCCGGTCTCGTTGGAAAGGGTAAGTTCTACATCTCCGCTGGTAGTATTTATCTCCATGGTTTCTCCCACCAAAGCTTCTCCGTTAATGTCTCCGCTGACACTCTCAACATTTAATGTATGGTAAACAAGCTGCTCTAACTCAACATCTCCGCTGGTGGTTCCCGCATTGAAGTCCTCACAATGCAGCTTTTCAAATCTTACCTCACCACTTACGGTACTTGTTCGCACCATAGTTGCCTTGATGCGATTTCCCTCAACATCTCCGCTGGTGGCACTGATTCGCAGCTCCTCCGTCAAAAGATCCGCCATGTACCAGTCTCCGGAAACACTGCTTAAAGATATGCTTTCCTTGGCATGAATTTTCTCGATTTCCACATCTCCGCTAACAGTGCTGATTGTCATTCTTGAAAAATCCTCCGGAACCTCTACCTCCAGAGTTGACCAGCTACGACCGGAGCCCTGACTGACTTCTTCTTTTGCAATAAAAGTATCCCCGCTGACATAGGCATTATAATGGATCTTTCTCTTAAAAATGCCCTTGGAAACGGAATTTTCATAAGAAGCCCGGAACACTCCGTCTTTGGACAGGGAAACACGAATCTCCGCAATCACCATATCAAGCTTCATGGCCTTAACCTTTCCCTCCCGGTCTTCAAAATCAACCGAATCTTCACTGCTATAGTCTGTGCCATTCTCTCCGAATTCCCGCTTCTTCGTATCTTCCACCTCCGGCTCTGCCTTTCCCGGCGCTTCAAACCGTCCGTATTCCTCCTCCAATGCTTTGGCAAGCTCCTTCGGATCTCCCAATTCCTCTGCCAGTTCTTTCTCTGTCTTTCCCTCTTCTAATCCCATTTCAAAATGTGCCTGGAAATCTTCCATAATTTCCTTCTCCACCTGGGGATCTACATGTTGCAATGCTTCTTTTAACTCCTTCATATACTGTTCTCTCATATTGTCACCTCTCCTAATAAACGTTCTACTGCTGCTGAAAATTCCCTATACTCTTCATATTGCTGCTTATATGCCTGCCATCCCTTATCCGTCAGATGATAATACTTTCTGGCAGGTCCCGATTCCGATTCCACCAGATAGGTTTCCACCAAACCTTCATCCCGAAGTCGTTTCAAGATCAAATACAGGGTTCCCCCTGCCAGCTCCATCTCTGCGGAAATATGCTCTGTCAATTCGTATCCGTAGCAATCGCTCTTGGATACCCTGGACAGCACGCATAACTCCAGCACTCCTTTTTTTAATTGCGCATTCATACCCTTCCTCCTTTCTTTGTTAGCATCATCATATCACATACTATTCTATAATGCAATATACTATTTTAAAAATATTATTCCGTACCAACAAGAGTTTGTCGCAACTCTCCATTATATACGGAATAATTACCCGCAAACTTCCAGATTCCCTCAAACAGTAGGTAATGAAAAAAACAGGTTTTCAGAAACTACCTACTACATCTACAAAACCGAAGATTAGTCGGTAGACGCCAACAGACCGATTACCTACCGTATACATGTTATTCACTCCATGGTCTGTAATATGCAGTTGTGATGCAACACAAATATAGTGGATTTACTTTTCGAACGCCCGCAAAAGCCTGTCATACAATGATTCTTACCTACTAACCCTACAAATCCAATCTAGCGTAGGTATGATGACAAAAACAGCATTTTCATCATACCTACCAAACAATACTATCCATCATTTCGTATGTAAATCTCATGCATAAAATGTTTCCCACTGTATCGGCTTCTCAAAAAAATCGTCCTTATCTTGCCAACGTCTCCATAAATCTGAGTACTTCTGAGCAAAGCTTAACAAGACTTCATTTTTTCCGTAGACATGCCATTCCAGATAAATGCTGTCATAAGCCTGTAAAAGAGCCGCCTTCGACTCTGGCGTAACTTCAAATACTTTAACCCAAAGTCCATTTTCCAGTGCCGTATCCGGTTCAATGGCATTGGAGCACCACACATCATCCGTTATATGCATCCTTCCGATACAAAATGGCATAATTTCATAAATCCCTTGCTCTGTATTTAACGTCGTACCAAAATCTATACTATACATTTATCCATACGTTCCCTTTATTTTATATACAACAAACGGCAGCCGGTTCCTTCTGCAACCGTGCTGCCGTAAAAACCATTCCTGATTTTAATTAATGGTCAGACTTCCCAGGGATATTTTATCCAGAATTTGCTTATTATAGTGAACCTTCTGCCGCTTCTTCAACTCCTTGAAGTACCTGCTGTTAATACCGTAATAAGCATTCAGTACCTCTTCCGACATGGTAAGTCCCTTCTTCTTAGCCAAAGAAATCACCCAGTTATTGGCAAGCTTATTCTCTGTCAGGGCCTTCTTTAAGTCCCTCTCCGTAATATCCAGCGCTTTTTGCTTATCCGTCAGTCCTTCATGCATTTCTTTTGCCTGCAGGGTGATTTCCTCCTTCTCGGAATTCGTAAGCTTCATGCCTTTTGCTTTTGCACGCTTGGCATAAATACGGTCTCGCAAAAAATAATTTAAAGCTGTTTTCTTGGCTTCCTTGTTCACAAAGGTATTCTCAATGTAAAGTCCCCAGTATTCTTTCGGATTATCCGGATTATAGGCAAGAGCCGATTCATTCACCGACTCCTCCTCAATCATAAAGTAATAGCTTATCTCTCGAAGTTTCACATTCCCACTCTTCATGGTTATGACCGTTTTATCCGCATAATTTCCATAGTGAAACAGAGTTGCCCGCTGATACAACAAACTTGCCGCCGCCAGCAACAGGAATCCTGCCGCAATCCCAATCAGAACCGCTCTATACTTTCGGTAAAGCCGCTTTTTTCCACCCTGCTCCACATCTGTGTATTGCTCTTGTCTCATGTAAAATTAAAAACTCCTTAGTTTACCGCTGCTGCCGCTGAAACCACAATGGAATCATATTTTTCCTCTGCGGAAGATCCACGGGAGGTCAGTACGATAGGGCATTTCGCTCCCACGATGAAACCTGCCATCTTCGCCTTACAGGTAACGGTATATACTTTTCCTAAAATATTGCCGGCATGAATATTCGGAACGATTAAAACATCCACGTCTCCTGCAATTTTGCTTTCATAGCCCTTGAAGTCTGCAATCTCTTTAGACATAGCACAGTCATAAGAAATCGGTCCTTCAACGATACAGCCGCTAATTTCTCCACGCTGATTCATCTTGGCAAGTTCATCGGCATCCAATGTCTCCGGCATCTTCGGATTTACCTTCTCCACACAGGCAAGTACGCCAACCTTCGGATTCTCATAGCCGTATGCGTGAAGTACATCCACGGTGTTCTCGATAATTGCCTTTTTCTGCTCCAAATCCGGATAGGTAACCATACCACCGTCTACCGCAACTACGATTTTATGATAATTCGGAACCTCAAACATGGTAAAATGGCTCATAACGCCGCCCTTTCCAAGTCCGTGCTCCTTATTTACAACTGCCTTTAAAATAACTTTGGTATCCAGGTAACCCTTCATTAAGAAGTCACCCTTGCCTTCTCTTACCAATGCAACAGCTTTTTCTGCAGCTTCCTGAGGATCAGCCACATCATAGATGTCCTCTTCCGGAACCTCTTCACCCATGTTCTTTAAAATTTCGTCAATCTTTGCTTTATCGCCTACAAGAATCGGACGAACAATGCCTTCTTTTCTGGCATGGAGTGCTGCCTCTAAGGTGTGCTCCTCGCCTGCTGCCGCAATAACCATGCGCTTGGTCTCCGGGAATCCCTTTACCTGCTCCATTAACTGTGCAAAATTCTTAATTTCCATAGTAAACCTCCTTATGTCCCTTACTACTTAATATTTGATCAGGTCACCCTGTCATTCACACTGTACAATACGTTTTTCAATCTGTGTAAAAATATCTTCGTTTCTTTGATAGCCCATTATGTAAAAGCGATTCAACAGCTCCATACTAATGGCCTTCTGCTCCTCCACACTCTGAGCTTTCGCCGCTTTTTCCCGACTCTTTACAATCAAAGCATGCCACTGCTTTATGAACTCTTCATAACCGGCACAATTCTCCTCGCAAAGCCACTTCCGAACCTTGACCTTACTCTTGTTCTTCGCCTTGCAGGCCCCTTCCTGTAAAAAGTAGGAAAAACCGTCCTCCTCATATATTCTTCCCAAAGGAAACAGTCGGCAGATTCCGGGTCTTGCTTCGTGGACACTGCAGCGTCCTTCATTATTTAAATAAATGCAGCAACCAGCTTCATTCTCCATACTTAAAAGAGGTAGAATCAGTCCGTCCACCACTTTTAATTCTACACCATTTCCTATAAGACTTTCAAAGCTTTTATTTAAAAAATTTGTCAGGCGGAACATATCATAAGGATCCAGTACTATGGTTGCCTCCATGTCACGGCAACAATCGCTGCATCCCTGACAGTTATTGCAGGCAATTTTTACCATATCCTCTGCCTGATACCGATTGCCGGGCCTTAAAGTATCCGCTGAAACCTCTCTTAACATTTCCTCATCCTCACTAACTGTTTCCCTTCTATTACTACATGGCTTCTATAATAGAAAGAATTTCTTCGTAACTCTTTGCTTCGTACTCCGGCACAATATCTTCTCTTGCCGGCTGGTTCCGGTGATTAAACCAGATGGTATGCAATCCCGCGCCGATACCACCTCGAATGTCAGAAGTTAAGCTGTCTCCGATAATCACGGCCGCCTCCTTGGAAAAAGGCGGAATTTTAGAAAAGCACCGGTCAAAAAAGGTCATGGAAGGCTTATCTGCTCCCACTTCTTCCGAAATAAAAATCCCGTCCAAATATTGTGCCAAATCGGAACTTCCTATTCTGCTTTCCTGCACCGCCGCACTTCCGTTGGAAACCAGATACATACGACACTTTCCGTGAAGCTTTTCCAAAAACTCCTTTGCTCCCGGAAGATAAATGTGACCCACACCCAGTTCCTTTTCATAAAGTTCCTGCACCGGATCCGGATCTTTTTCAATTCCGAACTCCTCAAACAACATTTGAAACCGCAAAACCAGTATTTCTTCTCGCCCTGCCTTTCCGTCTTCCAACAACTGCCACACATACTTATTCAGCTCATCATAGCGATTTAAAAGCTCCTCGGAAGCTTCTATATCAAAATGTCCGAAGGCTCTTTTTAGAGCAGCCACCTGAGCTTTTTTAAAATCAAATATGGTTTCATCCAAATCCAAAAATACGGTTGTAATCATATTCTTCCCTTTCCCATCCGATTAAAGTGAAACAGTAATAAAAAAAGGAATGTCGGAAAACCTATTTTCCAACATTCCTTATCATGAGACATCGGGGATTCGAACCCCGGACAACTTGATTAAAAGTCAAGTGCTCTACCACCTGAGCTAATATCCCATCTACAGGTTATCCTGCAAAACTGGGCTAACCAGATTCGAACTGGTGAATGCAGGAGTCAAAGTCCTGTGCCTTACCGCTTGGCGATAGCCCATTATTCTTCGACACTGTACTCCTCAAATCCGGAACAGTCCCAGAGGGTGGATAGAGGGATTCGAACCCTCGGCCTCCAGAGCCACAATCTGGCGCGCTAACCAACTGCGCTATACCCACCATATATGTCTTACTTAGAAAAAGACAATAGGAAACTCTTACGAATTTCCTATTGTTCTTAAGACGTGCTCGAAGGGATTCGAACCCCCGACCCACGGCTTAGAAGGCCGTTGCTCTATCCAGCTGAGCTACGAACACGTAAGCGGGTGATGGGAATCGAACCCACGTATCCAGCTTGGAAGGCTGGTGTTCTACCATTGAACTACACCCGCAGAATTGTAAGTCGGGGTGACAGGATTCGAACCTGCGACCTCCTGGTCCCAAACCAGGCGCTCTAGCCAAGCTGAGCCACACCCCGGAGTTACTTCACTGCGTATTTCCTCAACGCAAGATATAGTATATAACAGCGGGGCGTGTTTGTCAACTGTTTTTTATATTTTTCTGCGGCTTTTTTCGAAGTTGTAGAAACTGTTTATATATTTTACATTTTTCCCTTCCGATACCTACAGAATTCCCTCTTTGCAAAAGATCTCCCGCATCTTTCTTAAAGCATCACCACGGTGACTGCGGGCATTTTTTTCCTCCGGAGTAAGTTCCGCGGATGTACAATTACATTCCGGCACCCAAAAGATTGGATCATAACCGAAGCCGTTTACTCCTGCGGCTTCCTCTGCAATATAACCCTCGAAGGTTCCACGAACCACAAATTCCTTGGTTGTTCCGTCTTTCATGGGAACTACTGCTGCCATAGCGCAAACAAACCTGGCGCTGCGCTCCGCGCCTTTTGCCCCCTTTACCCGATCCAGAATCATCTGGTTCTTAATGGTATAGGGTGTATCTTCTCCGGCATAACGAGCAGAATAGATACCCGGCTCTTTATTGAGGCAATCCACTTCCAAACCGGAATCATCCGCCAAAACAATGGCATCCTGTGTCAGGCCCGCAATGGCTCTTGCCTTAATCAATGCATTCTCTTCAAAGGTCTTGCCGTCTTCCACAATATCCGCCTCAATACCGGCACCTTTCATGGACAGAATCTCGCCATCAAAATCCGACAAAATTGCCCGTACCTCCACCATCTTATGTTCATTTCCGGTTGCAAAAATAATCTTCATTCTCAATATCCTTTCTGTAAAGCTTCCATGATTCCGTCATGAATGCCCTTTGCTACTTTTTTCTGTATTGCTGTATTTGCCAGACGTTTCAACTCTGTCTGGTTTGTCATAAATCCAACCTCCACCAAGGATACAGGCACCTTGGAATTTCGGATAATATAAATCCGGTCTCCTTTTACCAGTCCCTTGTCTTCGCTTTGAAATGCCTGCACCGTCTTTTGTAAGAAAAGCTGTGCCAGCTTCTTGCTGTTTTTCTTCCCATGATTGGATTCACTGTATAACACCTGGGTTCCCCGCACACTACTGTATCGGGTTCCGAAAGCATTCTGATGAACACTGATAAAAAGGTCTGCCTTCAGTTCATTTGCCAATCCCACCCGGTTTTCCAGTTCCACATGACGGTCCGAAAGCCTGGTGTAATAAACCTTCACACCTTTTTCTCCATCCATCAGCTTCTTTAGTTGTTTTACAATCTGAAGATTGACGGTTTTTTCTTTTACCCCGGCAATCACTGCCCCGGGCATCTTGCCACCATGTCCTGCATCCACTACCACAATCTTATCATATAGCTCCGCAGGTTCCTTCAATGTCACATAGCAAAAGCCTTTTCGCTTCGCCAGCACCGGCTCCACAATCACATCCGTTACAAAAGCCACCCGCAAGCCTCCGTCCTGCTCCGTTACCTTCATATCCTTCAGATGTTTCGTGCTTCCGATAATGGGATACTGATTCAAACTGCTTTCTGATAATCCGGGAAAAAAGATGGAAATCTCATGTCCCAGATAGTCTTCTTCAATAATCACCTCGGAAAGCTTCCCTTCATCCATATAAGCCATACGGATGGACTCTCCTAACTTTTCCCGGATTACATTACTAATCTCCTGTTCGTGTACTCGCATCAGTTCCAGTGCACTCATTTCTTCCCTCATTCGCGCTTCTTCCTGCAGAGCACGATAAAAGGCAATCCGCTGTGATGCCCACCGGGTAAACTGCGGCAAAAAGCAAAGGGATATGCAGATTGCCGTACACAAAAGCACGAAGGCCAGGGTAAGCTTTTTCACCAATCGCTGTTCCATGTTCTATTCTAATCCATTTCTAATGTACTTTTTGAGTATAGGCCTTCAAGCAAATATTACAATTCTGGGTCTTTTCTGCATTCTGCCAACGCCGACCGTTGGGACTGATGTAGGATTCGCCATCCGACAAATCCACCTCCAATTCGGAATCCGGCTTCTTATACTCTACTGCCAGCGGACGAGTTGCTCCCGGAGTATTGATTTTTAACACCACTGCAAAGCGACTGCCCTTTGCCACCCTAATCTGGGACTGGAACCTGACGGTATAAAAGCCGGCGCGCTTCTTGTTTCCTTCTGCCACCTTCCAGCCTTCTCGCAAACTGCTTGCCCCATCAAACTTCGGCACTACAAACAATTCGTACGTGGTATCATTTCCCGTAGCATAAAATCCTGCTGCAGAAATAACCTCTTCTTCCTCTGTGGTAAACACATTGGCCGCATAGAGGCTTTCTTTATTATAACCAAGTTGACCGCCCCAACCGCAAAGGTCAGACTGATAAATCCGGTCAAAATTCTTTACACTTTCAATACCGGTATAGCAGATACACTGGGATCCGATATTGCTATCCTCGTAAGAAACGTAGAACACGCCTCCGTCTCCAAAATCCGTACCCCAGCTGTTCTGGCAAATAAATGCACCATCCGATCCCGGAGATACCGCAAACCGGTCTGCACCAAAATTATCATCCCAGCCGATAATAACCACGTCATGGTTTACAGCCTGGGTTCCATTATAAAAATAGGATGCATTGTCTTCCTGATAATACATAGGATATTTCGGTGCAAAGAACAAGGAGGTCTGCACTGCTCCGTATTTGTATACCGCATCCTTGATTTCCTGAATGTTTTTGTTTTCCAAAAGCTGAATTTCCTGCACATGTCGAGAAGCCTTCAGACCATTAGGTGATTTCCCGTCTCCGTAAGGATCCAGTTCCTCTAAAACCGGTCCTTGCCAGGATGTAAGGTAGGCCATTCCCATAGTGTATTCGCCGCCCTCCGCCTGATCGGAAGAGAAGCTGTTACGCATACTCATGTGATCTGCGGAAAAAGAGATTGGCTGTTCAGGAAGCATGGAAGATTCCAACGCCGTTAAGGACGCAAAGGCCCAACAGGTTCCCAGATTTCCCTGATCCTTTACTGCCACCATACGGTCATAATCCCGCAAGTCAAAATTGGCTGGGAGATAGGTACCTTTCAAGGTAGAAATTGCCGTTCCCGTATTACTTTCCATATCCCAGCTCAAAGAAAAGTTCAGCCATTCTTTTAACGGCTGAAGTGGGACAAAAATCCTGCCTCTTTTTATAATCGCAGGTTCTTTAATCTTTTTTCGTTCCCCGTTTACCAGGATCTTCTTCTCCCCAATGGGCATTTTAATAGAAGTGTCCCCCTGGAGAATTCGCACCTCATTTTCATTGTACAATCTTGCAGAGCAACGCAAACCCTCCATCAACACATCCGTAGAGACCATGATATCCAGGTCGTTACTCATATATACGTTATTGCTTTCATTGGTATATCGCTGGTCATTTAAGGTAACCGTCATAAGTTTGGAGTTAATACTCTGAGCAATCATGGGACTGAACACATCTTCCTTGATGTTGGCCCCACGGAACTCCTCCACATCCTCCAAAATCTCCCCGGCAGACTGGAACTTCCACAATGCTACCAGCACAAGTAAAATTCCCAGTGCAATGTATTTCTTCTGATTCCGCATATTATTCCTCGGTTCTGTCTTTTAGCTTCGGTGGTTTCGGACCTATAAACTGTAAAAAGTCCGTCTTCATCATCCCGTTATATATCTTTCTCGTTTTCGTCGGTTTCATTCCCATGTTCTTTGCCGCAAATTCATAGGCAGTGATTACATAGGCACTCCAACTGTCCAGACCCTTTAATGCCTGGCCAAATCCCTTATATATCTGCGGCAGTTCTTCTTTTTCCGCAATACGCTCACCATACGGCGGATTGGTAATCACAAATCCGTATTTCTTCGGACTGGAAAGTTTTTCTGCCGGTCTTTGCTGAAAATGAATGAGGTGGGCAACTCCTGCCCGCTCCGCATTCTCTCTTGCCACACGAATCACATCCGGATCAATATCGTACCCCTGCAGATTCGTTTCAATGTCTGTATTAATCTCTTCCCTTGCCTCGGCAAAGGCTTCATCCCAGCAGCTTCTGTCAATAAGATTCTCCCACTGCATGGACAAAAATTCCCGGCGACATCCCGGTGCTATATGCGCCGCCATCATAGCCGCTTCTATCAAAAAGGTACCGCTACCGCAGAAAGGATCCACTAAAATCCGGTCTCCACGCCAAGGTGTCAGCATAATCAAGGCCGCTGCCAAGGTTTCCGTTATGGGCGCCTTGGAGGTTTTCAAACGATAGCCCCGCTTATGAAGGGAATCGCCTGTAGTATCCAGGCATACAGATACCATATCCTTCATAAGTGTAATCCGCACCGGATAGGAAGCTCCGCTTTCCTCAAACCACTCCACAGGATAAACCTGCTTTAACTCCTCCACCATAGCTTTCTTTACGATGGACTGAATATCTGTAGGGCTGAAAAGCTTGCTCTTTACGGATGTTGCCTTGGTAACCCAGAACTTTCCATCCTGTGGGATATACTGTTCCCAATGGATGTTTCGAATTCCCTGAAACAGTTCTTCATAAGTGGTAGCCTTGAACTTCGCCACCTGTAAAAGCACCCGTTCCGTGGTTCTAAGATAGATATTTGCCCGGCAGATTGCCTCTGCATCCCCCTCAAAGGTAACCCTTCCATCTTCCACTTCCAGAATCTCATATCCAAGATCATATATTTCTTTTTTCAAAACGGCTTCCAGACCAAAATGGCAGGGTGCCACCAACTCATAAATCTGATTCATATTCTCTTCCTTTGTTACCGATAATGTCCTACTGAATAGTTTAATTTCTTCTATGGATAGTGTCAATAGTGAAAAAACATAAAAAAAATCTCCAAACCCATTGATTTATTCTCGAAAAAATGGTACTATCTTTCACGTAAAGCGATTTCCCGATCACTTTATTACCCCTTATGATAGTTTCCTATTATATTCATACGCTCCCTCGCGTGTGCGCTGTAAGCGGATAGGAAACGTTTTCCCAATTTCCGTAGACCCCATCTACGGAACTCAACCCTGGAGACGACTGCATAAACGGTCGTCTCTCACGATTATCAAAGCCTCGCCAAGCGGGGCTTATTTTTATATGTACCAGCAAATCGAGTAGGAGGAATTTCTCTTAATTGAGAAATTCCGACCTCTCACACCACCGTGCGTACCGTTCGGTACACGGCGGTTCAATCAACTTAAACAAGTAACACATCTTTCGGTGTAGTAAT
>Ga0129307_1000433_pt1 | contig 65040 bp, 57 predicted proteins | sample P1105metagenome_FD_94437 | JGI IMG/M metagenome (GOLD analysis project Ga0129307, IMG submission 94437) | Capybara group fecal microbial communities from Wisconsin, USA - P1105 metagenome | ecosystem: Host-associated > Mammals > Digestive system > Large intestine > Fecal | place: USA: Wisconsin... | reverse complement strand
TCCGTAAGCATTTATGGATTTAAGGAAATACCAAACATCAAGATGCAATAATAAGGAAATTCCTCATGCAACTTTGAGGATTTTGCTCTGCAACTTTTGGTATTTCTATTATGCAATAAACACTTTAACGGAAAGCAGACAAATTTGTTATTCGAAATATCTTCAAAGGATACAGATGAGCTTTTCAAAGCACTTAAGGCTAATGAAAAGATTTCAGGAATATCAATCATTGAATCTGAAGATCAACAGTTTTAATTAAGTAAAAATAAGGGACACTTTCTAAGCCATACGGCTTAGTAGGTGTCCCTTTTTTATTACTCCATATATGGTATTATTTCTATTTTTGATTCGGTATCACTTATTATCAAAACCATTATTCGGCCGTCCTCAAGAAATCCTGATCCCTTTACATCCTGCCCTGCAAACTTAAGATTATCTTTTGAAACCACTGTCTCGCTTGAGCCATCTTCATAAGAATATTTAATTATGCCGCCATCTTGATTAAATAGATAAATCCCGTCTTCCTGAGCCTTTACATCGTAGTATGTAGCTTTAAACTGAGGTAATGTTTCTTTTGTGAAGTTTCCACTTGCATCATCCACAAGGATTTCTTCCTCACCATTTGAATTACGTACCACTCTTACGCTACGTCCGCCTCCAAAATCGACTAGTTCAAGATTTCTCTCTTCTTCAGTGCAGTCCACTTCTTCGCAAGACTGCCCATTTACGCCATATACTGAATTATCAAAGGTAAAGCAGCATTTTCCGTCTTTATCAAAAGCCATGTCTGTTCTTCCATACTGCTTTCCTTCAAAAAAAGATGAAATATCATCTTCTGATAAAAGCGTTCCGTTCTTATCTATCTTAACTATGCTCGCCCCTGCATTTTCTGTTCTTTTGCCGTTAATCAAAAACAGGCTTAAATTATTGTCTTTGTCTACCGCCATGTTAAGAATTATTTTGCCGGTGCAAGCAGGCGCTTCAAAGGTCTCTATCGTTTCCGCTTCGCTATCAATGTACTGAAAATAATAATTCATGTCATTGTCTGAAAGCACCAGGTAACCTGAGGTTCCTCCGGCTGCAAAACATTTCTTTGCCTTACTTCCAAGCTCAATTGGTAATGAAACCTTTTTATCACTTTTGGCAATTGTTGTAGTTTCAATATTTGATTCTAATGTCGCTTCTTTGTTTCCGTCGCTTTCGATTGGCAACTTTTCTTCACTTAAGACAATTTTGTTATTTTCTTTCGAAACTTCCGTATTTGCTCCGCATGATGTTGCAAGAACAATCACAGCAAGGCATGCTGCAAATAATGTTTTTCTTTTCATGTTTTCTACCCCTTCCTCTCCTGTACGTAAACCGATACTCTTTTCTGTATTATGTCGCAAACCACATCAAGGTCCTTTGCGCCCTCAAAATAGGGCTGTACTTCTTCAAATATAATCTGATAAATCTTCCAGTCTATTCCGCCAAAAGAATCAACACTGTTTACAAGCTCCCAAAGCTCATTACCCTGTTTTTCATCAATTACATAAACCGGCGTGTGACCATCCTCTTCATATCCTAACTGCCTAACAGCTATCATTTCACCGGAATCGTCATAATGAGGTTTCTTGTATTCTTCTATACGTTCTTTAATTACGTCTTTATTTAACGGAAGGTAATCTTCCGACACAAGCTTTTGACTATCATATTCAAGTGAAAACTGTATAAAGTCCCATGCCTGTTCTTTTTTCTTTGTAGTCTTAGGTATCGCGAGATTTACATACCCAGGCTCGATTATACTTCCGCTTGTTTTATCTGTAGGATAACCGATTATTTTCCCTTTATAATCCGGATACACGTAATCTACATAGGCTATGTCGTATACGTTGCTTACGCCAAGCGGTGCCAACATCGCTTTTTCGTTTAGGTATGTCTTTCTTATGCTGATTCCATCGGGATATTCATATTCAGCAGAAAACATATTGGCAAACTGCAATACATCCTTAAACTCTTCACTATCAAAGCTGCAGATTCCTGTATCCCAGTCAATGAAATTGCCTAGATTATGAACCAAGAGTTCGGCCATTACTTCAATCTTAAACTGACCGACATATAGCATCACTCCATCAGCCTTATTAGCTTCATAAATTTCCATCAGCTCCTGCATCGTGACAGTGTTTCTTTCTCCAAAGAACTTCTTATCACCTATCATGGAAACAATATCAAAGCCGGTTGGAATAACAGGCAATTCGCCCTCCAGTTCAAAAGCCCCCACCACGTTGTCAAGAAGGCTTAAATCCTCTCTGGCAAGGTATTCCGAAAGGTCCTCCGTATATTTCCCCAGCACATCGGTCATAGTAAACCCCCAACCAAAATTAATTATGTCAGGGCCCTTTCCGGATACTATATCCCGTTTAAGCAAATCTATACCGTCTATCGCTTCATCCGAATCCCGTTCGTATTCAACTATTTCAATAGGTATCCCGGTCCTTTTTTCATATTCTTCTATCAACTGATTAGATACTTTCGAACGATCAAAAACTGCCATTCTAAGCGATTCCGGTTTAGCCGCTTTACCACATCCCGTGAGGCAAATTAGCATTATTAAAGTTAAAAAGCAAAACTTCTTCATTGTAACTCATATTCCCCCCTTCAGGTTTGTCATAAGCAGATTTTCCCATATATCTATTAAGAAAGTTTAAAGAGAAACAGATTTAATGTATTAATCTCGCCCCTTCTTAAGAAATAATTAAACAATAACAAAACACGGCGCCGATGGCGCCGTGTTCTATCTCTTTATTTCATTTAGTTTATCCTGAATCTTCTCTACCGTCTCATCCACAAACCTATCGGAGCGTTCCTTTGTGAGGTACGTATATTCCCTGTGAAGGTCACCGTGGTTATCGCTTCTGTAAAAGCCACAGATGTACTTCTGCCTGTCTATAAAAGCATCTTTGGGGAAGATATCCATAAATGTGTTGGTTAAATCTTTGGCATCTTCATAGATATGAAAAGCTCTAAATTCAGGATGCTCTTCAAGATAAAGGAAATCCAAATCGTACCAATCTCCCTTATGCATCCACACATAATCCTGAAAGCTTAGGCCAAGCTTCTCGGCATTCTCTTTGGTCATTCCAAGACCGTATACCATATTGGCCCACTCTACATCTGTTAAGAGATGCGAATAATAACCTAAGAAGAAAGAAACCTCTTTTGGGCTATATCCTTTAAGCTTTTCATCCGAAAGATATAGACTTTTAAATCTATCAACTTCAATCGTCGCCTTATTGCCTGTCTCAGGCTTAAAGTGACTTACATGAGTAGGTGGATTAAATGCCGACCAGTCTTCATTGGGCACACCGCTGTCAGGTGCCAAATTTCCAAGTATAAAGGTTGTTTCGTCTAACCCTTGAATTCTGTTTAAAAGTTCATCCGCGATGCGTAAATGTACCATCCATGATGCCATGCGGTCTCACCTATTTTTCTTTCGTTATTTTTCCATTCTCAACCCTATAAACCATGTCGCACTTCTCAATTGTCTGAAGCCTGTGGGCAATGATTATAAGAGTCTTCTTACCGTGAAGCGCATTTATGGATTCCATAATAGCGGCTTCAGTGTCGTTATCAAGAGCTGATGTTGCTTCATCTAAGATTAAAACTTCAGGGTCTTCGTAAAGGGCTCTTGCGATACCGATACGCTGTCTCTGGCCACCGGAAATTCGTATACCTCTTTCACCTATCTGAGTGTCAAGGCCTTCGGGAAGAGTGCGGATAAAGTCTGCAAGGTGCGCTTCTTCAAGCACTGCCCAGACTCTTTCTTCATCCATATCTTCTTCCGATACACCGAAGGCTACGTTTTGACGGATGGTGCCGTCAAGCATGTAGATCATCTGAGGGATGTAGCCTACATTTTTAAGCCATGCCCTGTATTCATCCTTAGTGTTTACGCCATCTGCGTACACACCGCCCGACTCAAGCTCTAAGAGGCCAAGTAAGATGTCTACAATTGTTGTCTTACCTGCGCCTGACTTACCTACAACGCCTACTGCAGCGCCGATGGGAATCTCCATTTCAGCATCTTTAAAGATATATTTATCGGTCTTGGGGTATTTATAAGTAATTCCTTTTAGTTCAATACCCTTCTTTATTTCAAGCTTTTTATCAGCCTTATTTGCAAAGGACATATCCGTGTTCTTAGAATCGATTTCTTCCTGAAGGTTATCCGAAACGTTCATTAAGAATGGTTCAAAGAAAGAAATTGCATTGAGCTGATTGTTTATTTTATTTGCGGAAGGCATAAGCTTCATTGCCGCAAAAGCAATTGCGCTTAGGGCCGGAAGCTTCTCTGCAATGTCCACTCCGTTTGCAACCATCACAAGTAAATATGTGATGATACCGCCTACGCATACAGTCTCTATCAAAAGCTTAGGTGTGTTATTGTACAAAGAATACTTTTCAACTGCGTTAACATATCCTCTACCGCATTTACCGTATTCCTTTACAAAGTACTGTTCTTTACCTGTTACCTTAACTTCTTTAATACCCTGTACGATTTGAGAAATCCACTTAAAGAGCCCTGAATAAAAGTCCTGGTTATCCTGACCTGCCTTGTGCATTACGGGCTTTAAAACCTTTGTGATAACTATCATTGTTATCAAAAGCACCGTTCCAAGTGCTACGCAAAGAACCGGGTCCGCAATGAGTATCGAAATTACCAATGCTATAAACACAACGCCTTCTGAAGCTATGGTTAATAGCGATAATATAAGCCCGTACATGTTGTTTACATCTGACGTAATGCTTCTTTGCACAACAGCAGTATCCGCAAAAAGATAGTACTCATAGTTCTTTCTTAAATAGCTTTTAAGCATTCTCTCTGACGTGTCGAACTGATTTCCGTACACAAACTTATACTGAATCTTCCATTCAAGAAACAGGTATACGTTTTTAAGAATATACACAAGTATAAGTGAGAGCATTGCGACTATGGTAAATGTCTTAACGCTTGTAAATCCAAAAAGATTATAAAGAAAGGATGATACCTTGTTTTCTTTAATTGCATCGCTTGATACAACAGCGGTCATAACGGTATATACAAACATAACGCCTGCAGTCTCTAAAACCGCGCCCACAAGCATTAAAGGCACCAGCCCAAACATCTGCCTTTTTTGCTTTTTACTAAGCAAAAGCATCAGTTTTTTCCAAATGTTACGCATTATTTAAACTCCTTAAAATGCATATTGATAAGAGTTTGCTCGAAATCTCTTCTGTCTTTATTGGCCATTGTGGAAAGAATGAGTCCCGCAAAGAAAGCCTGAATTGCAGCTATATATATAAATCCGCAGGCAATCAAAGTAGGAAACTTAGGCACAAGGCCTGTCTTAAAGTATTCAATAAACACAGGGATTACAAACACAGTTGCAATAATTGCAAGTATTGCTCCGATTGTGGTAAAAAACGCCAATGGCTTATAGTTTTTAAATAGTTTAATTATGGTTCCAATTACCTTTATTCCGTCAGAATAGGTCGAAAGCTTAGATTCAGAACCTTCCGGACGGTCTCTGTACTGCACGATTACGTTTCTAACATCCATGTTGTTATAAACCGCATGAATGGTCATTTCCGTCTCTATTTCAAAGCCTCTTGATAAAACAGGGAAGGTCTTTGCAAAGTTAAATCCAAAAGCTCTGTACCCTGTCATAATATCCTTTATGTTTGTCTTAAAAAGCTTGTTTATTGAAAAACGCACAAAACTGTTTCCAAAGTTATGGAAAGGGCGCTTATTTTCCGTAAAGTAAGTGGATGAAAGCCTGTCTCCCACCACCATATCGGCCTGCTCGTTTAACACAAGGTCGCACATCTCTTTGGCATATTCAAGGGGATAGGTGTCGTCTCCGTCGATCATAAGATAGCACTTTGCATCGATGTCTCTAAACATCCTTCTTATAACGTTTCCTTTTCCTTGAAGATACTCGTGACGCACGATTGCACCTGCTTCTTCTGCAAGCTTTGCCGTGTTATCTTTTGAGTTATTGTCATAAACATAGATAACGGCCTCGGGAAGATTTACCTTTGCATCTTCAACAACCTTTTTAATTGTCTTTTCTTCGTTGTAACAAGGAATAATTACGGCGATTTTGTCCATGTCTTCATCCTTTATCTGTGATTAATAAAATCTATTCCTATATAAGCATTATTATCAAGGTAAATATCATAGCCGTCAATGTTGGTTACGTAATAGTAATCATAGTTTGACATATTTTCAGTAAACTTTTTATCGCTTGATACTATAAAGTATGGGGTATCCGCAGCCCTTAACTCTTCCGAAAGTTTTTTTGCATCATAGACTTCTGCTTCCAGCAGTTTCCCTATGACACTATAGTTTTCTCCATATGCTCCATATAAAAGTGTGCTTCTTCCGTAGGGCTGGCAAACTAACGCCGTGTACTGACGCACATATTGCACCATCTCAATAGGGAAGCAAGCTCTAATCTCTCGCCCGGGGACTATTATTTCATCGCATATATCCACAACCGTTTGCGGCACGTGATATTCGTTTTCAGCAGGCTTAAATTGCCTGTTTGAATAAACATATTTTCCGCTTATTATGATAAGTGCCACCATCACGATTACCGCGATGGTTTCTTTGTTCTTATCCAAAGAAGAAACAAATTCAACCATGGCAGTCACAATAACGGCCCCCATGGGAATCATCCAAAGGATTCTGTATAGTATTTCAGCATCTTCCCTGAATTTAGCGTACAAGATCCATAAGGGGCAAAAGAAAATAGCCAGGGAAAATAAGCTAAACCACACGAGTGCAGTTTTCTTTGGGCCTTTAGGAAGCTTTATCATTAGGTACAAAAGCGCTATAAAAAATAAAGTTAATGTAAGTCCCGCTCCGGCAAAAGATTTAAGATTTTCAAAGATAAATTCCATAAAAACCTCCTAATACTTTACATAGAGTAAGACTGCCAAAATGCTTGGAAGCACTGTTGAGCCAAGCACAATTAATGATTTAAGCTTCTGCTTTTTTACAATCATATAAATAAACAAAGCAAATATCATTAAAGGCGCCAATATATTTCCAAGTAAGCTTGTTAAAGCTGCGGCTGTGCAAGTAATTACCAGCAACAGCCAGTCTTTAAAGCTTATCTTTAAGTTATCTTTACTGATTCTGTACAAAGTCAAAAACAAAAAGGGAAGTATCACATTCGCAAGGGCTTCTTTTCCTTGACGAGCTCTTGTAAGGAGGAATGTCCCCTGGGTGGATGTGGATACATTTTCAAACATGAAAAATACTGATAAAAGCATTAAAAATAAATAACGCTTTTTATTATCATTTTCAAATATTAGTTTCGAGATTTCTGCGTATATTACGTAGGTGACTAAAATTAAAACAGGAGCCACAACGCTGTGGGCTACGGTTGCCACATTTACCTTTGATACCCTGGCAAGTAAGGCTATCCACATAGGGAACGGCGCAAGAGCGTATCTATAGTTTACTTCCACGGGAATTCCTATGTAAGCATCAAGCCTGTACATGGTATCGGATGAGTCCGCAATCTGAGATGTGGCTACATAAAAAGCATCGTCCCCGTCTTCATATGCAAAGAAAATTGTTTTATAAAGCTGAAAGAGCACCACTGCAAAAAAGATACCAAGATATACAATTTCTCGCTTACTTAAGCGGTTTCTTTTTGCGGTAAATATTTCTTTAAATCTTTTTTCCAATAAAGCTACCGCAATTCCGACTAAAGAAAGAACGCAGCATCCAATAACCGAAGCCTTTGCTGCCACAGAAAAGTGAAAGTTCATAATTATGCATGGCAAAAAGCACACATACACAACCGCCCATTCCAAAAGGAATCCGGCAGCCCATGTGATCTTTACACTCATATTCTTTTTGGTGGGAAGTAGGCCTAAGAAAAAAGGCATTAAAAATAACCCCACAATCAAGATAAGAGCTTTTGCAAACGTCATTACTCTTCTTTCCCTTCGAAGGTAAGTAAATTAAGTAAAGGCCATGCGGCCACGATTATAGTCGCATACATGTAGTTAAAGCCGCGAACCCAGCAAAATGAAAGGTATATAGTCTCAACTATAATCATGTATAAAAGAAAAAGCGCATACCAAATCTTTCTTTTATCTTTGATCCTGTTTTTATCAAAGAGCTGAGCAAAGCCTGCAACTACCGAAACCAAAGTTACAATTAAAAGCATCGCTTCCGAAAAGAGCAAGTACACCTTTGATAAAAGCGGTACTTCCTTAAAGAATCCCGACAAAGGATTTGCTATCAAGGTTTCTGTTTTTTTAGTTAAATACAAGCCTGCCGTAGAAAAAGGCGCAAAGGCATAGTAGGCTGCGTCTTTTATAATATCGTATCCGTAATGTCCAAAGCCCTTAGACTTTGCCACATCGGCAATGACTTTATACATTGCCTCAGTGTTTTCTTTGCCCCCTACCTTTTCAAGAGTTCTTCCAAAAGACCTGCCTAAGCGCTCAGGTACCTTATCGCCCGAAAGCATTTCGTAATAAAGGTCTCTGTCATAATAGATTTCCACCATTTCGGAAGACTCGTTAACATGCTTAAAAGCAAGCCTTTGAGCCATTAAATAGTTAAAGCTCTTTTCCACATTTCCGTAGCGATATACATCGGTTCTTGTGGTGTTAATGTTTATGCAAAGAAAACACGCTAAAAGAGAAAGAGCCAAAATATTCATTGCATTGCGCTTTTTTTTGATAATTCCATAAATGATAATCGGGAATGTAAATACAAGCATTAAAACGGAGTAATCCTTATTTAAAAGCCCCAAAGCCCCTTCCAAAAGCACAATTCCGATGATATTAAAGGCTTGTCCTTTTACATCAATCTCATCCGTCACCCTGTAAAAATGCAAAAGAAGCCTTATGATTCCAACGGTTTCTGCGAGTATTAAAGCGTTTGGCAGAATCGTAAAGGCAGTTTGCAAAATAAGGGGATTAAAAACTATGAATAAATCCGCAAAGATATAGTTAATTTTCCTTGTTTTATCGGTAACGTCATAAGGGAAAAAAGCAGCCAAAAGAACTAAGAGTTGAACTAAATACATGATTGTTCCGTGGCCGAATATTCCCAACAACATTGCATAACCAAGACCCATGTAATCATCGATTACAAGGGTCTTTGAAGCTGCTATGTAATTGTAAGCGATTGAATCTTCATAAAAGCCGGTTATGTTAAAGCCAATCCAGATAAGCCCAAGGATTACTTCGATAGCGGCGGCTAATTTAAGTAAGATCCAAAAGAAATCTTTTATTTTTTTAGACATGATAGAATTCTTTTACTTTTTTAATAACAAAATCTGCTTCTTCTTCCTTTAAGCCATAGTAAAGAGGAAGTCTTGTAAGTCTTTCGCTTTCCTTTGTGGTATATACGTCTTCTCCGTGGAATCGGCCGAATTTTTTACCTGCGGGAGCTGTGTGAAGGGGCACATAGTGGAATGCGGAAAGGATTCCGTCCTTACCAAGTGCTGCTATAAGCTCTGTACGTTCCTTAATGTCCTTTGTCTTAATGTAGAACATGTGGGCATTGTGCTTGCATCCTTCAGGCACAACGGGAAGCTCCAAAATGCCTCTTTCCTTTAAAGGAGTTAAGCCTTCCATATATTGGTTCCATCTTGCAAGACGGAAGTCGTTAATTTCATCTGCCATTTCAAGCTGAGCGTAAAGGTAAGCGGCATTCATATCGCTTGGAAGGTAAGAAGAACCGTAGTTTTGCCAAGTGTACTTATCTACCTGGCCTCTAAAGAACTTGCTTCTGTCTGTACCCTTTTCGCGGATGATTTCAGCTTCTTCTGCCATCTTAGGGTCTCTGATCAAAAGCGCTCCGCCTTCGCCCATTGAATAGTTCTTTGTTTCATGGAAAGAAAGAGCTCCGAAGTCGCCAAATGTTCCAAGGGCCTTTCCTTTGTATTCAGACATAATGCCCTGAGCCGCATCTTCTACCACCATTAAGTTATGGCGCTTTGCGATATCCATGATCTTATCCATTTCACAAGAAACCCCTGCATAATGGACAGGAGCGATTACCTTGGTGCGGTCCGTAATGGCTTCTTCAATCTTGTTTTCATCTATGTTCATAGTGTCAGGTCTGATATCCACAAACACTATTTTGGCGCCTCTAAGTACAAATGCATCAGCTGTTGATACAAAGGTGTAAGCAGGCATTATTACTTCGTCGCCTTCTTTTAAGTCACAAAGAAGAGCCGCAAGTTCAAGGGCATGTGTACAGGAAGTGGTAAGCAATGCTTTTGTGGTGCCTGTTTTCTTTTCAAGCCACTCGTTATCTTTCTTTGTAAATTCGCCGTCACCGCAAATCTTCATGTTGTCGACAGCTTTCTTTATGTAGTCCATTTCTTTTCCCGTGTAGGGAGGCACATTAAATCTGATTTTGTAATCTGCCATAATATCTCTCCGTTTAATTTATTTATTAGTCAAATATACTTTAAGTACATCGTTACTATATACAACCTCGTAGCCGTTTTTATCTAAAAACTCATTAAGAATTTCTTTCTTTTCATCTGTACCGGGCATATGCATTCCGTCTCCGGATTCATCCTGCATTATAACACTCGGATAAGCTTCGCCCTTTTCGGTGATTCGAGCAGATAATTCCTTCATTTCTTTTTCGAATTTATCTATTGAAAAAGAAGGAAGATTGGGCCATGCGGTGGATATTGCAATATCGGTATCTAAGTAAAATCCAAGTCCGCACACATCTCCGAATAATAATACCTTACCTTCCGATAAGTTGCCATCTTTCCAAAACTCGCTTAGCTCCGTAAGGTTCTTTGCATTATGAGCCGTTGTCTTCATGCCCTTCATTCTTTCGTTTCCTGTAACATAAGTATCCATCTTTGCATCAAGGCCGTCTCTAAATACATATGTTACCCCAAACACGGTGCTAAGAAGCGAAAATGCCACTATAAGGCAAAAATAAGCGTATCTTACTCCCTGGAAGTATTCGTTTGTATCAACAAATCTTACCACAAGATAAAGAACCACAGGAAGTACAAAGAATATGTTGTTTAAGTTTGAGTAAATGTCGTTGTTGCTTCCTAAAGGTGTGATAGCAATCACTATTAAAGATATTGCCGAAAGAAGCCTGTCTTCCGCCGGCGTCTTTTTATGGCAAAGCACAAAAAGTAACCATACGATTGCAATTGATAAAATCAAAGCTCCGAATCTGTATACAGGTCCAAACCAATGAAAGTTAAGGTCAAATAAACCTTTTTTGTAAAGTAAAAATCCAAATCCTAAAGTGCTTATTGTGGCAAGAACGTATCGAAGCCAGCTTAAAGTACTTGGAAGCACCAAAAATGCCAAAAGCGCAACTATCAAAGCAAATACCGCTATTTCAGTCCACTTCCAGGTTTCGATGTACTGCCTTAAAACGCTTAACACCATTTCAATCGGAGAATAGCTTGCAGACTCATCTGTCATTGAGAATAGCTCGCTTATGCCCTTTACATACTCTTTATATCCTCTGTGGACTCCTATAAGTAAGATTCCGGGAGCTAAGCCTGCAGCATATCCAAGCATGCAATAAAGTGTCTTTTTAAATACTTCAAAAAACTTTTCTCTCTTTGCGATTTCATAAATCCATAAAGCTGCAATTAAGGCAACTTCACAAATGTTAGGAAGACGCACAAAGAAATTAGACCCTAAAGCCGCCCCTGCAAGTATTAAGTATCTTCTACTGTTTCTAACCGCACCTTTGTATAAAAACATGCAGCCAAGAAAGAAGAAAAGATAGGTTAAATAGTTATAAAGGATAGTCGTGGGGCACCAGCATAAGGCTACCGACACAAGCACACCTATAAAGGTTAACTCTCTTGATACCTTAACTTCTTTTGTAAAGAAAAAGTAGGCTATCAAAGCAAGTGCCAATTTCACAAGGCCTGTATAAAAGTTTAGGCCAAGCATGGTCTTTCCCAAGGGAAGGAAAGTAAAGAATCTTCCCAGGAGATTTGAATAGAATGTGGAAAAATACCACATAGAATCAAGCTTATGGATGTTTACAAAGTTTGAAAGGCTATAAGAAGAATCTGTAATATCAAGTCCCTTATTAACCTTTATAAAGGCCATTATTACAATAAGCCCAATAAAAACAATTTCCGAAATCAGTACATATAACTTATTTTTTCTAAATCTGTTTATTGCTTCAAATAGTTTCTTTTCCATTAAATGTTGCCTTTAATATTGCCCGTATGCTCTTTGATAATGTATCTCGGGCGTCCCTTCACTTCCTCATAGATTCTTGCAATGTAGTGGCCGATAATACCAAGGCTAAGCATGATAAATCCGCCAATAAGTAACTGTAACAAAATTACAGTGGGGAAACCTTCTTTTGCGGTTCCCATAAAGAATTTAACCAACGTCTGAATGCCAAGGCCTATGCTAAATATGATAGACACCACGCCCACAAAAGTAACGATTTGAAGAGGTGCGGTCGAAAAGCTTGTGGCGTTATTGATGGCATACTTTATCAAACTTCCGAATGACCACTTTGTGGTGCCAAACTGTCTTTCTTCGACTTCGTATTCAAGTTTAACTGACTTAAAGCCCACCCAGAAAGAAAGGGCTCTGAAAAATGTATTGTGCTCAGGTAAGTCCAAAAGCACATCCACTACCTTTCTGTCCAAAAGCTTATAGTCTGAAGTAGACCTCATATCGATTTTAATAAGGCCACTCATTATTTTATAAAAAAGATTTGCAAAGGCTCTGTGGATAAAGCTTTCTTTTCCGCGATCGGATTTAACGCCTTCCACAACCTCATATCCTTCTTCCCACTTTTTTACCATTTCAGGAATCAATTTCGGAGGATGCTGTAAATCGCAATCGATTACCACACATGCAGCTCCCACTGCCACTTCAAGTCCCGCAAAAATAGCGGCTTCTTTTCCGAAGTTTCTTGAAAAAGAAATGCCCTTTACGTGAGAATCTTTGGAAGATGCTTCCAAAATCTTTTCATAGGTTTTATCTTTTGAACCGTCATTTACAAAGATAAGCTCATAGTCAAAGCTTTGCTTAGATAAAAGCTCTGTCAGCTTATCGACAGTATTTTGAATGTTTTCTTCTTCGTTGTAAGAAGGAACGATTAAAGATATCAGCGACATTGATTATCATCCTTTCAGTGCATGTTTTCAGTCTTTACGTATAAAACGCCGTCTACCACCTTGGTGCTTCCCGGCTCAGGGAAGGAAGGCATGGCCACATATTCAGTCGTATCGTAGTAATTAGCTTCAGAGGGCTTTAAAAAGTTAAAGGTAATGCCCATATAATACTTATAAAAATATCCGTAATTTTCAGGTGTATAAAGAAGCCAATCTCCGTAAATTCCAATCATGTGGTCTGTAACATTTGATGTGATATCAGTTACGGGGAAGTTGTCATCTCCCACAACGCCTATCATGTAAATCGGGATTCCCGGGAAGTATCCTTCAGTTTGCTCAATTCTGTCTGCAAGCCTTAAGCAGTAAGCATAGGTCTTTTCATACTTCTTTTGAAGATTTGAATATCCTATGTTGTCGGTAACTATGTTATTAAAGCAAAGTAAGAAGGTTGATATTAATAGCACAGCGCTTGCCACCTTGCCTATTATAGGCTTTAAAGAAACATCGTTTTCTTTAAACACGTTAAATGTGTAGGCTGTTAAAATGATCTCTAAAAATACCCATTGATACCTCATCAAAAGATGATAGGTTACATCTTTTGACACAAGCAAGATTGCGTTTGTAAATACAGGCAGTAAAACTCCCGTTACCGCTACGCAAACGTAAAACCATACTGACTTAAAGAGCCCGTTTTTCTTGGCATCTAAAATCAAAGCCGCCAAGAAAAGAATCACGATAATCAAAAGTGCTATTAAGGAAATCGCGTTATTAAAAAGCACATTCCCCTTTATGGAAAATACAAAGAAATCTTTGTATATAACTTTCAAAGAGGATAAAAGCCCTGTCTTTTCAAGGCCGTCCATTGAATTAATGCCCTGATATGTATCAAGAACCTTTCCCTGAATCTTTAAAAGGACATTCAGAATCACATAGTATCCGGCAGCTCCGATAACGCCCATGTATACGTAGTTAAGAGCGCCAAGCACCTTTTCTTTGGGTGATATTTTTGATTTAAATACTAACAACACCATATAACAGCTCAACAAAATAGCGATAGGTAAGTATGCCTGATAGGTGCCCATGCTTAAAGCAAGGAATAAGGCTCCGATTAAAAATCCAAACTTAAACTTATCAACAAAGTATACAGCCAATACAGCGAACAAAACTCCAAGCATATACCCGTCCATGGTGAATACATAGGCAAAGTTAGAAGCAATGGATGGAAATGTGATAAGCAATCCACCGATAAGAGCTGCAACCAAAGAGTTATCCACATTTAAAAGCTTTATTAAAAACAAAGCCGTGATTGAAAGATAGACAATCGACAAAACGCCTATAAGCCATGGAAGTGAATAAAAACTTGATATTCCGCAGGCGGTTCCCAAAAACCATCTTCCGGAAGTTATCATGTTTTGATCAAAGTATACGCTAGCTAAACCGTCATGGTTTGGCGCATCCATAACAAGTGCAGGCATGTGGGCGATAAATCCAAAGATGAGCGCAGCAATAAAGCCTGTCTTTTGAGCTTTCGAAAGTTTAGTATTTAGTTTTTTAAAAAGCCCGTTAATTATCTCCATCAGTTTCTCGCAAGTACTTTAAAATGTTTTGTATTATAAGTTCAAAACCGGCGTTATTAGCGTGAAGTCCACCGGGAATGTATTCTTCGTAATTATCCTTATTGATTGGAAGATCATGGAAGTTATCTATCACCAGGAGGCCATACTCTTTTCCAACTTCTATCTCTTTTTGAACATATGATTCAAGGAGCCCCCCACCGTAATCCGCTTCAAAGCAGTCTCCGGAAAGTCCTAAAGGATTCATATAAATAGGGGTCACAAGCACAATTTGAGCATTAGGCACGCCCTTTTTTACGTTTTCAATGGAAGTTCTAAGAGCTCCTGCAAAAGTGTAAGGGTCATATTTATCTTTTATATTTTCAATTGTTACACCATTGAGATAATCATTGGCACCATGTTCTATGAGCACATATTTAACGCTGTCCCAGTCCACATCATAAAGTCCTTTAGATGTGGGGTACCAATACTCGATAACATTTTTGTTTTCTTTTTGTGATGCAAGAATCTGCAAAGAAAAATCTCTCTCTTTTACAGATTGGGAAAGGCCTATCATAGTATAAAGGTTATCCTGATTACCCGACAAATGCTCTTTATCGATATAGCTTAAAGTCATGCCGCCAAAGGCGCCGTTTAAGACGGTAAACTCACTCTCACTATTAAATTTTGTCACCAAGTCTCTCTCGGAGTGATCGCATGCTATTATGCTGTCTCCAAAGAAAACTATATCGTACTTTGCCGTTTTCTTTTTGTTTAAGAAAAGAAGCACAAAGCACAAAGTAAGGGCCGCAATTATTCCCGCGACCACATACATAAATAACTTACTTTTCTTCATTCTTTATTCTTTCTTTTATTACGTATTGAGGAGAATTATTCATGCTTATGTACATACGGCCTATATATTCTCCGATAAGTCCAAGCATCAAAAGTAACATTCCGCCTATAAACAAAAGAGCTGTCATGATTGCGGGATAGCCCATAGGAGCTGCATCAGGATGAATAATCTTTTTTATGATTGTCGCTATGCCATAAATAATTCCGCCTGCAGCAAGCACTCCTCCGATTCCCGTTGCTATTCTTAAAGGCTTAACAGAAAATGCCGTAAAGCCGTTTATCCAAAGATTTAAAAGTTTAGAGAAGGTGTATCCGCTTGTACCAACTTCACGCTGTCTATGGTTTACTTCCACATTTGTAATGTTTTTGGTGGCTCTAAGCACAAGGCCAATAACGTAGGGGTATGCATTTTCGTATTTAAGCATATCTTCAACCACAAATCTCTTTACCCCAAAGTAACTTGACACAAAGAGGTTCTTTGGCTTTCCAAGCATTACTTCCGTCATTTTTTCGTTCATAAAGGTTCCGAAGTTTCTGAATGCAGAGTGCTTCTTTGAAGGGTAGCTTGCATATACGGCATCAAAGCCTTCATCAAGTTTTTCTAAAAGCTTTCCCACTTCATTTGCGGGAGTCTGTCCGTCATCGTCAAGGCAAACAACATAGTCGCCCTTTGATTCGCGAAGACCTGCCATAAGGCCTGAATGCTGTCCAAAGTTCTTTGCAAAGTTAATGCCTGTAATGTTTTTATTTTCTTTAACAAGTTTTTCGATTGCTCCCCAAGTGTTATCGGGAGATGCATCATTTACAAGCACTATCTCATATTCGTATTTCTTTAAAGCTTCCATTGTGGCCTTTATTTCATCCACAACCTTCGGAAGCGTAATCTCAGATCTGTAGCAGGGAATAACGAAAGTAACAAACATAATTTTTCTCCTAAAAATCGCCCAAGTTTTATTTGCAAACATAAAAGGGCATCATAAAGTATTATACTCTAGATGCCCTATCATTTTAAAGGTTTTTCTTTATATTATTATTAAAAAATCATTTATTTCTAGCCATTTATTCTGACTACCCAAACGCCGTTTATGCATTTAATCGAATCCTTGCTTGGATAGTTATCCATGTTCTTAAATTCATCGCTTAAAACTATTGCCTGTTCTGCATCATTTCCCGCCGGTACAATTGTGATTCCAAGAGAATGCTTCATAAATTCCGCATATTTTTCTGTGGCGTTTACACAAAGGTCTCCGTCTATTCCAAAATATCCTGAAAGGTCATCTTTAGTGATATCCGTCTTTGGATAGTTTTCTTCGTTTGGATAGCCCCCAAGAATTGCTACAGGCATTCCTGTTTTATACCCCTCCGCTTGCTCCAATCTATCGGCAATTCTAACGCATGTAGCATATGTTTTTTCATATCGTTCATTCATGTTTAAAGCCGCAACATTTGCCACCACAGCAAATTCAAAAAGCATTATGAATGCGCAGATAATACCTACAAACCTCGCATAGTCAATCGTTTTCACTTTAATATCACATTTTTCAAACACGAGGCACATAAAGATTAAAATAGCCGCCCAGGGCATCCTTATAAGCAGATGCACATATGTGTTTGGCGAAATAACCGCTACCATTGTGGCAGCAATGGGCATAACGGCTACAATTATTGCCACAAACAAGAAATTGTACCAAGCCTTATACTTTTTGTTTTTTATGAAAAGATATACAAACAGCGCCCCTGAAATGACTGTAAGGCCCGCAAAAGCATACTTCATAGAGTTTGTGGTGGTAAGAACATTTCCCCATCTAGCAAAATCTACAAAGGACCAAAATGCGCTTCTTAAACCTATTCCTATGGTGCCAAAAGAAAACGAGCTTACAGTCTCAGTTCCCTGATAGCCTGAAAGTGTCTCTCCTTCCAATTTAAGCATTATCTTTAGAGTCACAACATAAAAGATGTATGAAGCCCCGATTGTTACTATAGCTTTAACCGCCTTTGTAATAATCTCTTTTACTTCCACTTCTTCCGCTACTATCAAAAGCAGGAAATAAATCAAAAATAACACTATGGCATAAGAAAAATACGCCTGATAGATTCCTATAGACACTCCGAGAATCACAATAGCAGGCACAAATCCCCACTTATAGTTTAAGCAAACATAAACTGAAAGCGTAGCAAGAAGTACCGCCAACATATATCCATCAATAGTGTAAGTATATGCAAAAGTTGATGTTACACTTGGAAACAAAACCGTAAAACCTGCCACAAGGCACGCGATGACCTGCTCTTTAACCTTAAAAAGCCTTACAAGCAGTGCAGAGTTTACAGCTAAGTAGAGAATTGCCAGTATTCCGTTAAGCCAAGGCAAATCATAGTCCGAGCTTATTTTGCAGGCAAACATCAAAAACTGTCTTCCGCTTGAAATCATATTTTGATCAGAATATTGATTCCACATAGAATCATAGGTCAAAAAATGATGTGTAAGTGTGAAGCCATATGTTAAAAGGCCACTTATGATAGCAAATATAAATGCCGTTTTTTCAGTTTTCGTAGGTTTAAAAAAGTTCATCTCTACCTCGTCTGCGCTTTAAGCACAGTAAAAAATTCATTTTGATATGCCATCTCATATCCACGTTCTCTCGCAAACTCACAAAGCACAATTTCCTTTTGTGAATAGCTTTCTGAGTAATCTTTTGTAAGCAAGTCTCCATACCCCGATTGATATACTATCAGCGGACAATAGTCAAGACTGCTTAGTTCTGTTTCAAAATCCTCTATCGGATATGAATCAAGAGACGGCCAAATATGAGATATAGCATTCTTTAAAGAAAATGCATAGCTTGTCATGGGAATATGACCGAATATAATAGCCTTCTCGCCCTCAAGATTTTCTTCTCTCAGGTAATCGGATAATCCTTTTACATATTCTTTCTTTCCGGAAGATGTTAGCATGCCTGCTAAAACTTTGCTATCATCTTTGCTGATTTTAACATATTTGTCCTGATAGTCTCTATAGGTAAAGGTATATTTAAACATCACGCCCTGAAATAAAAGCGCAAGAGTCATTACAGATACGGAAGCAAGAATGGGCAGGCTTGATAAAAACCTGTTTTCTTTCTTTGATAATAACCCCAAGCTTATAGAAAAAACTAAAAACAGGGCATTAAGCAAAGTATACACTCCACTGTTTGATCCCAATGGCGTAATCAACACAATGAAAGGCACAAGGCAGCTTAATAGTCTCGCATATACTGAAAGATTCTTGTTTAGAGCGCTTATAACACCTATAAAAACTGATAGCAAAATCAGTATAACAGCAATTGAGTAGGTTGAATTATAATCGGTGTAATCAAAAGAAAAACTTCCATAGTACTTCATAATTCTGAGTACCCCTATTGCGACCGCCACGCAAAGAAGCACACAAGCAATCTTTACGCCTTTACTCTTTGTCTTTAAGTAAACAAAAGCAAAGATAACCGATAATACCAAGAAAAGCGCGAAGAACTTAAAATTCCAAATGTATCCTTCAATCATCGTAAGAACCATATTAAGCGGCCCATAGGAAGTAGCTGTTTGAGACATGGCGAACAGGCCTCGTATCATCTCGATATACGCATTCTTTCCAAAGAAAAGCATAATAATCAGTATTCCTAATATAAGCACTCCAACATAAGTTATTGCAAAAAACACAATTTCCTTAATTCTATTTTTCTTTTCAATTATCATATCGATAATAAGCAAAGCGCCGATAGCGACCTCACAAATGTTCGGAAAACAAATAAACACATTTAATGCAAGAATTGCAGAAGATAATGCTATTTTCTTGCATGAATTATGCGATATTCCTTTAACAAGCAAAAGTCCGGCCGAAGCAAAGAGAAAATAACTTAAGTAGTGATACAAAATAACATAAGGTCCCCAGGTCGTAACCGAAGCCATCAGGAGGCCCACAAATACATATCTATAATCAAATTCTTTTGATAAAGCGAAATAGAAAAAAGCCAAAAACAACGCTACGATAATTGTACAATAGATATTCATGCCAAGCATGGTATGTCCGAATGGAAGAAATGTTAGGAGCTTTCCCACCAGCATTGAAAGAATCGTAGAAATCATCCATGTATGATTTACATTGGGAAAATTTTCATAATTAGCCAAATTGTAACCGGTATCGGAAAAATCAACACCTCTGTTCACATGAAGGAACAAAACACCCAGAATCACTAGGAACAATATATACTTTACATTTTCTTTTTTTAACAATTTCTTCAAAGTCTTCTCCTTGAAAACGAAGCCTTCATAAAGTAAAATTCTAATAGAATTTTAATCACAAAATGAGGTTTTTTCATGATAAAAATCTTGGATTTTTTTAAAAAATATTATTTGGTTCCCTTTTTATTTCTTTTTTCTTTCCACTTCCACGAAACTATAACTACTCTCGTGGCAAAAGGAAACCTTACTGTTTTACAGATTATTATATTTTCTATACTCATAGCATTTGCTTTTTTTCTTTCAAAAAAGACCAATGCTACCCTCTCTCATATTAGTATAGCTTTACTAAGTATAATTTCACAAGTTTATATATGCATAAAATCAAATAGCTTTCAAAGTTTACTTGAACTTAAATCTCATCATTATTCCTTTGCAAAGTTTCTTGCAATAGTGTTAAAAAAAGCTTTGGCTACACCTTTTAATACCTTTGTCTTAATCACGTTTGGTGCATTTCTTGCAACAGTTATCTTTTTTGTTAAACATGATGGAGAAAAGATCGACCTATTCTCTTCTCTTCTTTTAAATATTTCGCTTTTTAGCCTGTTTACCGCATGTGTATTGGGACAGTTCGAAGCTCGCTTTGTTATTTCTTATCCCCTTGCACTGTCGTTATATACAGTAAGATTTTATAGCAAATCTTTTGAAAACGAAAAAAGCAAGTTTCATTATCTGCTTAACGCTTTAATCATCCTGTTCATAGTCTACATTTTAGTGTCTAATTGGATTTTATATAGCTTTATATATTAACTTACAAAGGAACATTTATGAATCAAAAAAACAGACGACTTATTAACAGTTATCTTCCCTGCATTTTCATTATTATCATTACTGTTTTCTATTTTCTGGCAAACAGAAGAATGTGGTGGTATGGAGACGATGAATACTATTGTAACAATCTTATTACAGGCATTCATCTGTCATCTCTAAAGGACATAGTTGATAGTCAGATATGGCACTACTTTAATTGGGGAGGAAGAACTGTCGCTCATTCACTCCTACAGTTATTATTCTTAACAACTGCCACTTTTATCGACATATTCAATGTAGTATCCCTTGCAATACTGGCCTATTTTTCAAACAGGCTTTTAAAGAAACCATCATTAGTAAGTTTTTCTGCCATTTACTCCGGCATTATATTTTTTAATGTATCTTGGATAGAAACACTTCTGTGGCAAACCGGTGTCGCAAATTACCTTTATATGGGTGTCCTTCAATTTGCTTTCATATATATTTATTATAAAGGCTTGGAAAGCGAAAAGAAAAAGGAATGGCTTAATCTCATTGTCATTCCTCTTGGCCTATTAGTCGGCTGGAGCAATGAAAATATGGGGCCTGCTATCTTTTTAGGTGTTTTGGCAATTATCATTTATAGATTTGTCACGAAAAAAAGTTGCCCCGTATGGATGCTTACAGGTGCTCTTTTCAATGCAATCGGAAGTGCATTTTTAATCCTCGCTCCGGGCAATTACATAAGAAGTAGCGAAGTATCCCTTGGATTATCGCCAATCCTTACAATTGTTTATAGATTTATATCGATAGGAAACGCTTTATTTATTTACATGACGCTTCCGATTCTTTTTCTGGTTTTATCAATTGTTATATATAAAGCTGTTTGCAAACTTAAATTTGACTTCTTTGATTTTGTGCTCTTAGGGATGTCTGTAGCTTCCTGGGGCGCAATGATAATGGCAGCGCATTATCCTGCACGTGCCACATTCGGAACAGTATTACTCATCACCGCCTTAGCCTTTAGACTTTTAAATAAGGCTGTTCCTTTTCTCGGAAATAAGATACAGAAATGGTTCACAATCGGAAACGTATTCTTGTTGGTCGGAGTTTTTTATAAGCTATTGTCCTTATGGTTTTATGAATTATAAGCACAAAAAGAGGCATCACACGATGCCTCTTTTTTATAATTACTTTCTGTAATACTCAACAACCTTCTTTACTGCCTTAATGGTATCTTCTATTTCGTCTTCTTTAAGAGCTGCATAGAAAGGAATACTCATTATCTGCTCGTATGTAGCCTCTGCTACCGGGCATAAGCCTTTCTTGTAGCCAAGCTTCTCGTAATAAGAATGCATATAAACAGGTAAATAATGAACCTGAGGGCAAGTGCCTTCAGCGTAAAGAGCATCGAAAAACTCTCTTCTTGTGCACTTAAGTTTATCCGGGTTAAGCCTGATTATATATAAGTGCTGCGTAGTATCAGATTCAGGTATTGATTCCTGTAAGATGATTTCAGGCATATCCTTAAAGGCCTCATCATATTTTGCTTTAACTTTCTTTCTTAAGTCTGAAAACTTCTGAAGCTTTCCTAACTGGCTAACAAGTAATGCCGCCTGGAAATCTGTCATTCTGTAGTTATAGCCTAAGGTAACCTGCTCGTTATACCATAAAGCATCAGACCTATTTACCATTTCATCAATGTCGCGTGTGATGCCGTGAGATCTAAACAAGTGAAGCTTCTTATAAAGTTCTTCACTGTTTGTCATGCAAGCTCCGCCTTCCCCTGCTGTAACAGTCTTTACGGGGTGGAAAGAAAACGTAGTGATATCCGCAATGGAGCCAACAGGTCTTCCCTTATACTTCGTGCCGATTGAATGAGCCGCATCTTCGATTAAGTATAAATGATGTTCATCGCAAATTTTTCTAAGCTCATCAAGTTCAACAGCCTGGCCCGTAAAGTCTACAGCCACTATAGCCTTAGTCTTAGGTGTGATTTTTCTTTTTACATCTTCAACGTCAATGTTATAAGTATCTTTTCTGATATCTGCAAATACGGGTGTACCGCCACAGTAAAGCACACAGTTTGAGCTTGCGGCAAAAGTCATGGCGCTTACAATAACTTCATCGCCCTCTTTAATTCCGATTGCCATACATGCTATATGCAAAGCTGCAGTTCCGTTTGATACGGCAACAGCATATTTAGCAGTTGTGATATCACAAAGTTTCTTTTCAAGCTCTGCTACCTTGGGGCCACAGGTGATATAGGGGCTAAGCAGCGTTTCTCTCACTGCTGCTACGTCATCCTCTTCAATCCACTGTTTTCCATAGTAGATATGCTCATTTTCTTTTCTGACGGGAGTACCGCCGAAAATCGCCAATTTTTCCATTATATATCCTCTTTTTCTATATGGTTAATCCTAAGTTATAGCAAATAAATGTCACTAAGAAATACATAGCGCGAAGCCATATAAAGCCTGCTCCAAGATACACATACCCTTTTGCCTGTGGCTTCTTTTCAAATATTTTAGGCCAAATCGCCACGATTGCAAGAGTTAATAATGCAAGTGTTCCGTAGGTAGCTCTGTCAGGGTAGTGAGGCGATGCCACAAATGCTCCCCATGAAAGTACAGCGCATACAATTATATACACAATTTCCCTTCCGATATAAACATTGCAAAAGCACTTACATATTCCGATTGATACTATCAATATCAAAACCGCTATAAATAAATATTCAAAAGACGCTTTTCCTTCATAGTAAAGGCGCTCGTAAACTTTCCAAATAATCCCGTGATTATCTACTATCTCTGCATTTCTAACAAGATTTCCCGGAGCCAATATACAAGCTACGCTTCCAAGAAACGAACATACAGAACCTGTTATCATCCAGCCTTCCACAACGTGCCCAACCTTCTTTACGTAAAGAATAGCCATTACACTGAATATAAAGGCTACAGGGCCCATGTTTTCATTGCTCCATCCCGCAATTAGTCCTAAGGGAATAATCCAAAGACCAACGCCAAATAAAGGTTCTTTACTTCCAAAGCAGTCGTACGGAATTTCTCTCATATACACCCACATAAACAAAAGAATGAATACTGTGATGTATAAATAGTTGCAAGCTCCCGATTGCCAGCAAAGGCTTAAGTTCCAGTTTGGATTAAGACCCACAAGAATAGTCATAACTATTGTTACGCTAAGAAGTCTTTCAGGAAAGCTTCTTTTTAACCTTGTCATGGTTTCACTCATGAAGGTCACAATCACACCTGTTATAACCATCATTACAGTGTTAAGGATGTCTGCCACAAGCTCGCCCGACAAAAGCACAAGCTGCAAAATGGTGTGAGTGATGCTTCGCCCGCCCCAGTTCATATAGTGCCATTTCTGAGCTTTGAAAATATCGAAGAAATTCTTAATTTTTTCGTCTTTGTACAAAAATGTGGAATACCAGTTGTCGTCCATCTGAAAATGTACAAATCTGTTTACAATGAAAATCGTGGCTGTGGTTAAAATAAAGAACAGTGTAACCACTATGCTAAACCACACTTTTCCTTTTTTACTCATTGTCCTGTAATTCATATACAAATATTCTCCAGTAACTTGTGTCGGTCACGTATTCCCCAACCAATGTCATGCCCTTCTCTTCGGCAGATTTTATTTCACCTGCGCTAAAAATGTACCGACAATTCATTTCGCGCATCTTCTCTAAATTAAACTCAAAATCGTTTATCACAAGCTCCTCGTCCTTGTTTATGAAGAACGCATTTCCCCACTCATGATAAAACATGTAGCAACGGTTCCCCCAATCATCAAAATATTGGGCATTATAAGGACTTAACTCAAGCTCATCTTTGATTACTTCCCTAAATTCATGCTTATAGTCAAGTGAGTAATTGTTTGAGTAACCGTCTATTGTATAAAAGCCATGCATCAAAGGCACCACCGGGCAAATGCCGATACTTGCCACTCTGTATGTAGACTTATCTTTCCCTATGTCACTATCTATTTTACTCATCAAATCTTCTGAGTAAAGGGCTTCCCATGTGATATAGCCCGTAATATCCTTATTGTTAATCTGATTAACATTCATGTAAAAGATTGAGTCAGGATTCTTTGCCACAAAGAAAAGCGTAGGCAAATATACCAAACCGGCCAGAGCCAACGAGACAATCTTTACACGCTTAAATCCGTTTATAATAAGCGCAATCGAAACACCAAGTATCACATACCAAAGCCCCGGAAGTATCAGGTAAAACCTTTGAGCCTGGAATGACCTAAGCATTCCCGTTTTAGAGCCCTTCCAAGCCGCAACGGTTTGTGAACCAAGTGAAGCTGCGAGCACTGCCAGAATCAAGATTGTAGCAATTAGGCAAAAGTAAGTCTTTGAAGGTTTTCCTTTATTTCTTAACCCTATTATCGCAAAGGGTAATGCCACTGTTATAGCTATAAAAATGTATTTATGGAATGATTCATTTAAGGCCACTCCCGAGAAAAAATAGGTTTTTAGCGCATACCAAAAATCATTTCCACCGATAACAAATTCTTCTCTATGGCTTCTTACACCATCCGAAAAAAGAACCTGCTTTACAATATCCAAATTCAAAAGCAAATAAGTAAAGCCCATCAACAAACAAGCTGTAAAGAAAGGCAAATCAAAATGTCGATTCTTAATCCACCGTATAACCATCCAAAGGCCGATTACAATCAGAACCGCATATCCTATCAACACGAGACTTGACGATGCTGCAAAGTAGACACATCCAAGATATGCAAATATTCGAGCTCTATCTATACCCTTTTCTTCCTTTTTATCTTCCGAAAGGATTAACAGACAGAAAAGCAAAAGAGGTATTCCCGAGAGCATATTTCCGTACACGCTTCTAAAGGGAAGAAGTGAAAATACAGATGCTGAAAGGAATGCCGAAATCGAGCTTCCCGTAATCTTCTTTACGCAGAAATATGTGCCAAATAAAGCCGTAGCGATTACTATAATAAATTGAATCAAAAAAGCTGTATACTCAGAGAACCACAAGTATAGAGGCAAAAAGAAGGGTGCAAACGGTTTTAGGCTTTCCGTAGACACCGCTCCGCACATCATGGCGTCATAAGTTTTGCTTCCCCAAAATCTTGCCGAAAACACATAGTTTAATATGGTTTCATCGAGCTGATCGGATATAGGAAATACAGCTCCTTTGCCAAGATATAAAATGGGAGCAAGTATAATCAAAAGCACCGCAATTAACAGGTACTCAAGACACGCACTGTCTATCCAATCTATTAAGCTATTAACTTTTGCGTTAATTTTTTTAACAACCAATTTTTCTATCCCAAATTACGAATTAACACAGACAGGACCTTCCAAGACAGGTTCCTTGTCCTTTTTTATTAAGTCAAATATCAAATAAGAAAGCACCAAAAGCCTGATTATAGCCACAAGATAAGCCGGTATCACAGCCCTCAGCTCTCCCATAGTCAAATAGTCACCATAAGCACTAAGTGTACAAACAACTGTGAGAATCGAAGGAATAATATACTTTTTCTTTAAGCAAGCCAAAATCACTATCGACACTTCAGCTACATACGCATATCTTTCATGCATACTGGGCAAAAAGAAGTTAAGCGTCAAAACAGTCACAACTGCAATATGTAAAAGGTTCAGTATGTTAAGAGCCACTTCTTTTTTATATGTCAGATAGTAAAACATAAACAAAACAGCCACTGCCATTATCATTCCATAAGAAAAGTATCCGTCAAAGTTATTATCTTTTAGCTTGTCACCTATCAGAGTGTAGAAATTGTAGTAGCGCATTGTAAGCATGTCATTATACTTACCTGTTTGTCGCGCGTATATCAAAAAGATATCTCTAAGGGTTTTCCCACACAAAAACATTGGAATCGCAGATGCAAAGTATACAACAGGAAACCACACGAATTGTGAGAGCCTTACACCTTTACTGTCCTGTGTCCTCCTCTTTGCCACGTAAAAATACAACAAAACAGGAAGTGTGAAAACAGCTTGAAGCTTTACCGAAAAAGCCAATGCAAACATTATTACGGCTATATCAGAATATCTATCTCCCTCTTTCTCGTTCTTTGAAAGAAAATACAATCCAAAAATAAGGAAGCAAGCATATACCGAATCAATCTGTCCCCATGCCGATGAGTTCAGCACACTTATGGGATTTAAGAGGGCTATAAACAAAACCGCAACTTTACCCGTTACAGTTGCTTCATCTCCTTTATAAAGGCTGTAAACACGCAATGCTGCTAAGCCGACCACAAAATCACATACAATCGGCACTATCTTTACAATTGTTAATGCTTTAATAGGTAACAATGAAAGAAGGGTAAGGACTGTTGTGTATAAAGGAGCGTATTCCGTTATACATGCCCCAAGAGAAGTTTTTACACCAAGTTCTCTGAATTGGCTTATCCAGTAAGCAAAGTAAGCCATTCCATCTTCTGTTTCAAAATCCAAGAAGGCTAGTCGAATAGCCAAAGAAAAGCCTATTATAACTATAAAAGCTATGATATCGACTATTTTTACTTTTCCCTTACATTCGTTGTTTAGAATTGATTTAATATCGGCGCCCCTATCACACCACTTATCAAGAAGGATTAAAAATATACTTCCAAAAACAGTCGCAACAAGAAATAATATAATTCTCTTTCCCGTCATGGTGCCGTGGGCTGTAATGGTAAAAAACACCGTAAACATGCATATAAAAAAAGAAATCAATCTTAAAAGTGTTCCTTTTTTCAAATCGTCTCACCTTTCCCGGCTGTTAGAAATATCCAAAAGAATTCGAGCAATTCTACCGCTTCCTTTACCGTCTATAATTGACTGAAGTCTTTCGGACTCCTGTTGCAATACGGTCCTTTCTTTCATCAAATCCATAAGACCCATCTTTATTTTTTCATACACGCCCTTTTCTTTTAAAGAGCCTGCATAGAAAATACCGGCATTCTTAGAAATGGTCTTAGCAGCCGGTTCTTGCTCTTTAGACATTGTGTAAAGAATAGTGGGTGTGCCTGCCGCCATCAGCTCGTATGCAGTATTTCCCGCTGCGGAGATGCAAACGTCTGCCTTAATCATGTATTCCCACAAATTCGATACATTTTGAAGCACTTCCACTCTTTCGCTGTTCATGTAAGTTTTAGCCAGTTCCAAATAGTCTTCGCTGTATCTTCCGCACACGGCGAAAACCTTTTTATATTCATTTATATCAATTTCTCTTAAAACAGTTTTTATGAAATGTTCGGGATCGGATCCTCCCGATAGAATCAACAAATTCTGCTCCCCCGGATTATTAAAGTTCGCATGCTTTAGACCCGAAAACTCTTTTCTGAGAGGAGCATATTCATATCCATAGTATACGCTTGTATTTAAATGATTGTAGCGATTCAGATAGACTTCCTTCTCTTCACATGCGTCATAATATATAACAGCACTTACAGGATAGGCTTCTTTGTAAAGGTCATCCATGTAGACAACCTTGCAAAGCTTATTCAAAGCCTCAAGATAATTATGGCTAGCCATATATGAATCCACCAAAAGAACTCCTATGCTTTCTTTTGAAATAAGGTCGGCCAATTCATCTATCTCATCGTCCAAATTCCTCCAGTCTGAATGAAGAACTCTGAATTCGTATCCTCGCTCTTTAAGGAGGGCACAAGCATTTTCATCTGCCACAATAAAGCAGGATTCTTCACCTGCTTCTCTTGCCGCATCAGCAATGGATAAACACCTCATGATGTGACCCGTTGCTATCGTTTCATTCATGTCCGCTCTGAAGTAAATCATTTACACCCTCTACATGTTATGAATAAGCTTATACTTTAATTCAGCAATCTTCCAATCATCCTCAGTATCAATGTCCTGAGCCTCTATGTCATCTACAATTAAAGCAGAAATATCTTCTTCGATTTGGCCCTTTAAAGACACGTATTTCTTTACATCAAATAAATAATACTGACCCACTTCGTGATACCATTTTTCTAAATCCTGAGATCTTGAATTTAAATACTTTGGCTCTCTGAAAGTAGCAATACCCTTTTCATCAATGGTATAAGAACGCTGCGGTGGATACGAGAAAGCAGCAAGAGGCATTACCATTGTCGTCTTTTCCTTTTCAAGAATATCCACTGCTTTCTTAAGGGAAACACCTGTCACAAAAGGAGCAGTCGCATAAATACATGCCATATATTCAAATGTTTTTCCGCGCTTTTCATATTCAGATAGAACTTCTAAAAGAACATCGTCAGTAGTTGCAAAATCGCTGGCAGTTTTTTCACTTCTTAAAAACGGAACCTTGGCACCGTACCTTTTAGCGATCTCAGCTATTTCTTCGCTGTCGGTTGAGACCATTACTTCTTCAAACACACCGCTTTCCAAGGCCGCTTCAATTGCATATGAAATAATGGGGCGTCCCAAAAACTCTTTTATGTTCTTTTTAGGTATTCTCTTGCTTCCGCCTCTGGCGGGAATGATAGCTATATTTCCCATGTAATCCTCTAATTCCATTCAATATCGGAAAGTGATAATGGTGTGGCAAACTTAAGGTCTTTAGTTGCCTTCTTTCCAATCAATGATTCTAAATATTTAACAGGAAGACCGTTATTGGGGCGCACTGAGCGAACATTGTCATAAGTGAACTCTTCGCCTTTTTTAATGTCTTTACACACAAACAGTGAGCGGCTAAAATGCCTATCCTTTAACTGATCCTCTGTAAGAGTGTAATCCACTTTTCCAAGAGCAGCTTCCACATTACGGATATGCTTAACCATTGCTGTCATCTCAGGAATATCCATAGAAAATGCCGAATCGACACCGCCATCTGCTCTATCCAAGGTAAAATGCTTTTCAATCACGCTCGCTCCAAGAGTTACAGCAGCAATTGCAACCTCATCTCCCATTGAGTGATCCGATAGTCCGCTTACACAGTCAAAGGTTTCCGAAAGGCTTTTAATCATTCTTAAATTCATGCTTTCAAAGGGGGCGGGATATTCTGACGTACATTTTAAAAGCACAATCTTATCATTGCCCACACTTTTGCAGGTTTTGATAGCCAAATCAATATCAGCCAAATCCGAAATACCTGTTGACATGATAATTGGCTTTCCCGTTTCAGCACATTTCTTTATAAGCTGTACATCATTCATTTCATAAGATGCAATCTTATATGCCTGAACATCCATCTCTTCCAAAAAGTCAACTGCTGTTACGTCGAAGGGAGAAGAAAAAAGCATAATGCCAAGTTCGTCGGCCAGTTTCTTTAATTTAGGCTGCCATTCCCAAGGGGTGTAAGCCTTCTGATAAAGCTCATACAGGCTTTGATTGGCCCAAAGTCCATCGGGGTCTGTCATAAAGCAAGGCTCATTTGAATTTAATGTTATGGTGTCTGCTGTATAAGTCTGAAGTTTAACCGCATCAGCGCCTGCTTCTTTAGCAGCTCTGACAATTGCTTCAGCCCTGTTATAATCAAGATTATGATTACCCGACATTTCTGCAATCACAAACGCAGGATGACCGGGACCGATAAGTCTGTTTCCTATTTTGATTTCTTTCATTTAGTTTTCCTCATGAGGCATATCTTTGTTAAGTTCACTGAAGCGGAAACTGCTTAAGTCAGTTACCATTTCCCTTGTGGCATCTGTTCCTATATTCATAAACATGTCAAGGATTGAAAGACCGGGTTCAAAGTTAAAATACTGCTGCTTATACTCTTTACAAATATAATCGCAGTATTTATGATTAAGGCCCGCATCAGTAAAATCTTTTATTTGCACGTATGCTGAGCTTCCAAGATTCGAAAGATATGTGTCACAATCAAGCTTCTTGCACATATCTACAAGCATTGCCGTCTTGTTTCCTTCAAAATTGTAATCTTTGTCGTAATAGATTTTTGTATCGCATTTCAATTCATCCAATATCCAATTCATGATGTGCATATCCATATCGGAAAGCATATTCCATTTCTTTGAATAAAGATCTTCTATAAAGTCTTTGTACTGATTGTAGAAAGGTGCTTTGCCATAGAGAAGCTGAATGCTTCTTAATGTTTTTTCTGCCCAATCTGAATTATTATCTATCTCAACATCGCAAATATTCTGGTCAAACTTACCCTTGGTTATTGTGGGAACCTGAATGTATGTCCAGCCTTCTTTTGTGCGAATTCTATTACGCTTTTGCCAGCTCTTTTTTTCAAACTGAACTTTTGTCACATACACAAAAGCATCCGATATCATTATTTTCCCTATGAGTCCGGGATAAGGCCAATAATTAGGTTGATGACCTGATAAAACCATTTTTATACCTCTCTAAAATAAAACACACTAAAAATCTGCCAACATTTCTTTCGCAGAATTTCTTTGTCATTATAGCATAAATACTACGCTTCTACCACTTTTGAATCTTACGTTTCTTTTAATTGATTTATAAGAAACCCTATATTACAATTTACTTACGCAAACAGATATTAAGGAGTGTTTATGTCCGAAGTTAAACGAATTTATGTGTGTCACACATTTTATCATGTATATATTTCATTTTTAAAAGAGCTTGCCCTTCCAAAGGAAGAGCATGGTAAAGCAGACATCGTTTTAAGCCGTTTATCAACCGACTTTAAAAACGCCGGGGAAAGAATTGTAAGTACGGGAATCTTCAAAAATGCTTTTGATTATGATGAGAAAAGAGAAAACTTCTTCCCTGAGCTTGTCAAATGGAAAAAAGATCGAGGAAACATTGTTTTTAACAGCCTTTCAAGAATTATTTTTACTAAGAAGTATTCAAAGCTACAGGAACCTTTCATCCCTGTAGACTTCAGAAAGTATGAAGACATTTACGTATATTGCGACAATGATCCAATCGGATGGTACCTAAGCGGTCACAAGATTTATTATCACGCCGTAGAAGATGGTCTTAATTACTTAAAGCCCTTTGTTCCCGCTGTTTACGATAATCGCGGAGCCTTTAAATTCAAAGTCTTTTTAAGTGATAAACTAAATCTTTTGTTTATTCGTGATGGATTTAATAAGTATTGTTTGGATATGGAAGTTAATGATATTTCCGTAATCGAATATCCATGTAAAAAATATAAGGAAGTGCCCAGACAGCCTTTGTTTGACAGGCTCACAAAAGGAGATAAAGAAATTCTTCTAAAAGCATTTGTTGAAAACCTTGATGCGTTAAAAGATACCATCGCTTCAATGGATAAGGATAAAGAAAGTATTTTAATACTGACAGAACCTTTGACTACGGATTTAAATCAGCGAGCTAAAATTTTTAGAGATATCATTGATGAATACTCAAAGATCGGCACTTGCTTTTTAAAGCCTCATCCCAGAGATGAGCTTGATTATCCGACTGTTTTTTCGGATGTTCCTCAGTTTGCAAGTATTGTCCCTATGGAAATGCTTAACTTTTTTGAAAACTTGCATTTTAATAAGGTCGTTGGCGTTTTCACACAGCTAGATTCAATAGCTTTTGCGGATGAAAAGATATCTCTCGGAAAAGACTTCATGGATAAGTATGAAGACCCTGAAAAGCATAGATGGTATGAAGAAAAATAAGGAGAATTGATGTAAAGATGGATACAAGGACCAAATGGGTTGATGTCGCTAAATTTATGGCTATTGTTGCTGTAATGATAGACCATACTATCGGGACTCCATATTCAGATGGATATATTCAATTCCTTTCTTTTTACAGCGTAAGTTTGTTTATATTAATCATGGGTATCACTACCATGTGGTCTTATAGCAAAGCGAACGGAGCTTTGTGTACAAAGGCGTTAAGTAAGTGCCTAAAAATATTAAGGCCATATGCTGTTGCTACAATTATTTATTCCATTTTTTCTGACGGTATTTTTGATTTAGAAGTCATTCTAAACCGCCTTATATATTTTTACGCTAGTCCACCCTTTTACTATGTCTTACTCTATATCCAGTTAGTCATTATCTCTCCGCTTCTGTTTTATGTATTCATAATTGCAAGCGAAAAGAGATGGGGGCTTGCAATAGAGTCTATTGCTTTTTTAGTTGTTCTTGGAATATCAAGTTTAACAACTAATTATTCCAATATTTTAGGAGTATATGGCGGTGGCGGGAAACTATTTGGAGGAACATATCTGATTCTTCTATATCTCGGAATGTGGTTTGGAAAATATTGCAATAAAATCTCTGTTAATTCAATTGTTTCCGGTATTCTCTCCGTGATTTCGCTTGGCGGTGCCATAGCTTGGTTTTGCTTTATTTCTCGGGATTCCTTCAACATAGACTCGAAAATTCCTTTTGGAGCCGGATTAAACCCGCCAAGTATTAGCTTGGGATTGTATGCTGTTTTAGTAGCTGCTACTCTCTATTTTTTAGAGCTTTCTTTAAAACGCTTCTCCAACAGCCTTCCATTAAAAATAATGGATAAAATTGCTTTTATAGGGAAGCACACACTTTACATTTTTCTTTACCATAGATTTTTCTTAGATATAGTATTTCCCCGTGTCTCCGCTATGACGGGAATGGCAATCGGAAACTGGTGGATTAAACGAATAGTATACTTTACATGCATGATTGCAGGTTCAATACTTATAGAATTTGTCTTAGAGAAGATTCACAGTATAGTTTTAGCCGCATATAAAAATAACAAAGAAAGGGTGTAATTCATTCAATGAATTACACCCTTTAAAATCTGGGTATCCAAAGTTTGATTATCCTTTCAAATCAATACATATAAACATTGCTGAACTGGTAGTTTGAATCAGCATTACCTGTATAATCCACGTATCCTCCATTCAGAACTACCGTAACCCTACCACTAACAGTTGAAAGGTCTATCACATACTGGTGTACTTCATTATCCAAGTCAGGATATTTTATCTCTTGTTTTCCGACGATTTCTCCTGCTTCATTGTAAACATAAGCTGTTAAGCTTCCATGATCTGTTATCTTTTGACCATTAAAGCAAAGATAATTGTATCCTTCATCCATGTTCACAGTAAACTTGATACCAATAAACTCCTTATCTCTTATGTAATCGGTCAAGACCTCTGTGTTATAATCTCTAGCCAACGTTCCATGACAATTTACGATTGCATTTCTTCCATCTTCAGTTATAAACTCAGCTCCATTAATAGCAACATCCACGCTGTCATCATTTAAAACATCCAACGGCTTTATCCCAGTAAATTCCTCATTCAAAAGCGCTGCAGCATAAAAATCCGCTTCATAATCTTCCTGACCATTTACACAGGAATAATCAAAGCTTGTATAAAAATCATACTCCTGCTTTAAATACTCTTGATAGTTTTCTTCTGTAAGCCTATATTGACCATCATGCATCCACTTGAGAATCAAGCTGTTAATCCATGTAGCATAATGAGGTCCATCTTTGTAATTATTCAAATCAGTCGTTATATCTGTCCGATTATTATATGAAAAAAGATGTATATTCTTATGTGGAACAATGAGTTCCGTTATCAAAGCTTCCGCTTCTAATTGTTTGTATAGATTACCCTTTGTTTTCCATTCGTTCCATGTAACAACGCTATATGGCGAATAAAAGTAATAGAAATCAACATCAGGATATTTATCTGCTACACTTGTTACATTAAGATCAATATTCTTTTTAATTACTTCCTTTTCGACTTCCGATAAATGACTCTGTTCCGTTTCAGTTACCGTAACTCCATTTGGGCTTACGGTATTAATTCCAAAAACACATGAGGGTTGCCATCTAGAGTAATCATCAAACGCTGTTATTCCTGGCTTAAAGTCTTCCTTATCATTATCCAACGTCATTTGATATGCTCTTCCAAAAACAATATCTCTGTTCAAAAGATACTCAACATCATTAAACGGATTACTATCATACAAATATGTCGGATATTGTCCCAAATCTAGTCTCATCAAGTCATATGAATCCATGAATCTTTCCATATCCAAACATCTTATGATAGTTTTTAAGTTACCATTGTTTTTCAATGCAATCTCTATATTGTCATTGACTTCTTTATAAGATCCACCAGAAAACGCAACCTTGATAGATGTACAGTCAAAAATATCATCCACCTCGGTCGTCCTAAAATTCTCTGTCATTGACGTTCCTGATACCAAAGTATCATAATCAAAATGCTTGCTTATGCCATCGTTCTGACTTCGTTGATTATTAAGAGAATAAAAATATCTATCCAATTCCGGTTTATGATAATGGAAATAAGGATCTATTTTAAATACCCAATAACCAAAAACACTCAATGCTGACACAACAATGATCAGCCAGCTTATTAACCATGCCTTTACTTTCATATTTCCCTCTTAAAATCCAAAGTATACGAACGTAGATTCTGCTCCCAAACATAAAATACCCCACACACAAGCAAATGCAGCTAGAAGCAATGAACCAATACTTAAGCTATCTTTCTTCCTATAATTATTTTCCGGAATGAAACAAACTATGCATGCTACCAATATAAATATCAGCATATTAAATCCCCTGACATTCGAAGGTAGCCAATGCAACCCAAGCATATTGTATATAAACTGATTTTCCACCAAGTTAAATGTAGCTATCATGCCATCACTGGCATTCGTACTCTGCATAAACAAAATCTTCAGAAGAATTGTTCTCCACTGCTCAACTGTTTGTGCACTGAACAACAACCACAGTACGCTTACTGCCACAAATGTAACAAGCCATCTAATTGGCATGAATATTTTCTCTTCAACCTTATCAAACATCCTGTCAATGCAACTAAGCACCCCATGAAGCAATCCCCACAGGACGAACGTCCAATTAGCGCCATGCCACAATCCACTTATCAAAAACACAATTATCGTATTTACATAGGTGAATATGATTCCCTTTCTTGAACCTCCAAGTGGAATGTAAATATATTTAGTTAGGAACTTAGTGAGTGATATATGCCATCTTTTCCAAAAATCTCTGATTGAAACCGCTTTATATGGAGAATCAAAATTCATTGGAAGGTCAATATTTAACATTGATGAGACACCAACAGCCATATCACTATATCCGCTGAAATCAAAATAAATCTCAAAGGTATAAAAAAGCACCAATAATATACAATCCATTGCTGTTGCAGCATCTATGTTGGTATATGTCCATGTAACCGCTTTTGCAAATGTATCTGCCAACAGTACCTTCTTTATCAGACCTAAGCTGAAAATTTTAATTCCAGTAGTAATATTTGTTAAATCAGCGTGTTTCCTACTTTCTTGATTGAGCTGAGATATATAATCTACTGGATCTATTATGGGACCCATAACAAGTTTCGGGAAATACAGAATGTATGCAACATAATCAACAATGTTGTTATTCTCAAGTTCCCCTCGTTCAGTCGCTACTATATATGCAATTTGCTGAAATGTATAAAATGATATTCCCAACGGAAGTATTATTTCCTTAAGCGGAAACTCTTTTCCTAAAAAGGTGTTTATGTTTGTAATAGCAAAGTTCAAATACTTAAAATATAGCAACAAGCCTACGTTAACGACTATTGGCAATGACATGATTATTTTATTGCTAATCTTAAACTTCTTAATCGCCAGTGCCGAACAATAATTTATCAGCATGCTTATTCCCAGATAGATAAGCATGTTTATTCTTCCCATGGAATAAAAAATGATACTAGCAACAATAATTACAATCTTCCCTAATACTGGTTTAATCCTATTAGCTAAAAAGTAGAGCAACACTGTTATCGGAAGAAAATACAGTATAAACTCATAGCTATTAAACTGCATAACAACACCATCCAATCATCATTCAAAAAGGTGTACCTTTTGGATTTCTTTTTATGTATAACACAACGTTTGTAATTATATCATAAACCGCAGTTATAATGTGGAATTTTGATATTATTGTGAGTTATATTTCAAAACCGTTTTTCACCGTTTTTAAGGTACACCTTCTTGGATTTTTCTATGCATTTAAATACTTGGCATTGTTATACACTTTTGCTTTGTAATAGAATGTTGACCTTGGCATATCACACTCTTTAGCAGCTTCTCCAACTGATAGTTTTCCCGATTTCCATTTTTGATATACCTCATGGAAGTTCTCCAGTAATCCTTTCGGTGGTCTTCCAAACTTAAAATCTCTCGCTTTTGCAGCTGCAATTCCTTCAGCCTGTCTCTGATGAATTGTCCTGTATTCACTCTCTGCTACATACGATAAAAGAGCAAGAATCAGATTACTTATGAATATTCCCAAGAGATTCTTCTCTCTTCTAGTATCAAGAATCGGCATATCAATTACTACCACATCAGCACCTTTTTCCTTTGTGATAATGCGCCATTGCTCACTCAGTTCTCTGTAACGGCGACCCAGCCTATCGATAGACTTGATATAGAGAACAGAATTGCTATCCAGTCTTCGGAGCATCTTCTTGTACTGCGGTCTCTCAAAGTTTTTTCCTGAAAGCTTATCAAGAAAAATATTCTTTTCAGGCACACCCATCTCTTTAAGAGCAATTATCTGCCTGTCCTCATTCTGCTCTCTTGTTGACGTGCGAGCATAACCATAAATCTTCTGTTTTTCTTCCATGATGAAATCTCCTCTCTTTTAGGCAATAAAAAAACAATCCAGTTTCTATTCCAGATTGTTTATCACAGCAGTTCCATATTTTTTCCAATTTCAGGCGACATATCCTTTGTATAGCAAGTCGCCAAGTTCTTCACGCACAGAAGCATACAAGCCACATGTATTCTAACACCATTCTATTACCCAAATGGAGTATACAAATGCAATTAAACTTTTAAGATTAAATATCGAACATGCCCCTGCACTTCAGTTTTAATTCACATTAGTTTTAAAACACTACCTTAGAGTTTTTCTACGTGACCACTTATACAGACGATTGAATAGGATTGTCCTCAACTGTTTCAACCTACTCTGTCAAAATCATTCAATTCCTTCGGTGTGCCAAGCACATGCACCCTTTTGGGATCCACATCACAAATATAGATTTCCCCATTCTTTTTAAGTAAATAGTCATACAGCGGAGCCACGTACTTTTCTCCGTTTACAAGTTCTGCCGTGCCGTTATAGTACTCCTTGTAAAGGTCCTCATAGAGCTTACATGTCTTAAAATAGTAAGCGCCTAAAGTACAATGGTCTGAGATTCTTTTCTTCTCTTTAATTTCAACCACTTTTCCGCTTTCATCCAAGCGTACAAAACTCCAATGGTCACCTTCTGCTTTAAAGCAAGGAATAAACCCGTCTCCCTTTAATTGAGATGAGTTCATTTCCCCCGCTTCTACGTACGTGTCAATGTTATAGATTAAAAGAGCATGGTCTTTATCCCAATACTTTGAAGCAAGCATCGCTGTTGTGGCCTGTCCGTCCGTTAAATAATCAAGCAAGATAACCTTATAGTTTTTAATACCTAGCGTTTCACACTGCTTTAAGATAAAACCTTCAACATCAACAGTCTTATCTTTCATTGCAATAAAAACAAACTTATCAACCTCATTCTTATAGCCTTCCAAGCTTATTAAAGACCACTCAAATAAAGTTTTGCCCTTGGCTTCAATCATATATTTAGGGACTGTATAACCAGCCTCTCTAAAGCGTTTTCCAAGGCCTCCCATAGTTATTACAATATCTATTTTCATGCCAAATCCTTATCTATTGCAGCGAGAATTTCTTACTATTTCTTCAAGTTCTTCCGGCGTATGATTTAAAAACTCATCAGGACGCACGGTTCTATCATCCACGTAAAATCCCTTGTGCCCGGGCCAAAGCTTTCCAAACACAATTTCATCATATGGAATGTCCCACTTTTTTAGCCATTCATGCAAAAGCGGAGCTGTGTTTTTATTTATAAGGCCTAAATTCCCGTTATAGGAATTCATATTTCTTGATGTATAAAGAATAATCTTCGCCCCGTTATCCTTATAGTACTTAAGCTTCTCTATCATCTCAGGATAGGGCACCATGTCTTCATACTTTTCATCCTTGCCCTTTATGGGGCAAAGGGTTCCGTCTATATCAAAAATAAATGAGTAGTCTTTATACATCCTTTTTAAGTTCCTTTAAAATATTCTTTGCGTTAAGCATAAAACCAAGCACCTTGTGAGGATTGTCCATATGGAGCGGAAGCATTGATAAGAACAAAGAAACCTCATAAATTCTTACCGTATCATAATCAAATCCGTTTTCTTCAAGCTTTTTCTTAAAGATTTCCTTGTACTTTGAATTATCAAAAGGAATTTCAAGTTCCAAAGAAAAATCTTCCGAAACCTTTATGTCAAAAAGTCCGTTATTAAAGAAATCGTATCCGCCGCATATTGAATGGGACAATTTTGCCACATCATAATAGGGATTAGTCCACATTTCATCTTCCGTAAGAGCTCCCTTAGGATCAATAAATTTAAGGGTCTGAGTGGATTTATTGTAAAGCGTATTTGCAAAGCAAGGGTCTCCGTGGCCTATCACCAGTTCAGCTTTAAAGCGCACCTTACTCTCAATCTTTTTCTTAAGCTCAAAGTATTGGTCAAGCAAAGCTTCAGGCTTTAAATCTTCTGACACCTTGGTAAGGGCATCTATCTTTTCATATGCAGGATGAGCTTTAAGCGCCTCAATTCGTTCAAGCACTTTATCTACATATAAAGCATTCGCTTTATCTTCATATTCTTTTGGCTCGCAAGCCCTTGCATGCCTGCACTTAAAGAAATAGAAAAACTTATCGCAAAGCTTTGAAAACTCATCTTCTCCCATAGAGCCATGCACCCACTTGATGGAAAGATCCGTCATATGTAAGCGCTCCATTGAATAGCTTGCCGTATTTTCATCTTCTTTATAATCAAAAGGCATCACAAACCAATGCTTCATATCTTCCGGAAGAAGCTTGTAAAATTCATATTCAGCCTTTATCTTTTCTTTTTTATCAGAGGTCTTTACAACCGTATACTCGTTTCCTTTAAGAGAGTTAAAGTATCTTGAATCAAAGTTTCCCGTCACACACTGAATAAAATTCTGAGTGCTTCCAATATCCACAAGCCCCTCTATTTCAAATGTTTCAGGAATATTTCTTGCAAGGTCCCATGCTTTATTGCCTGAAGAAACATTCTTTAAAAATCCTAAATAACTCTTTACATCAGGGAAAAATGCAGCTACAGATTTGCCATTTTCCAACGCCCCGTATGGCTCATCGATGTATTCAAGCTTTTTAAATGACAAAGACGCTTTTTCTTCATCCGCTACAATATAATTAGAAAAGCAGTGGATTACCTTTGCGGAGTCCGCCGAAAAGTACTCAAGCTTTTTTAAAAGTTCAGCATATTCAAAGAAAGAATGCACTCTGTTCCATGACACTTCGCCGTAAACCTTTTCAAGTGATTCCTTCATGTATTCTTCAAGACGTCTTTTTTTGACCACTACATCAGCAAAGCCGTTGCCACCGATAATATCGGCAATTACCTCGCTTTTACGTCCTGTATCGTCGTACACCACAATAATTTTCATCTTTTTCCCTTATCCCCTTTCAAAACTTTGATAGCCTTAAGGGCAACATATATAACTATAGTAACCGCTACACTTACGAATACAAATCTCCTTAAATCATCAGACGTATTCTTTCCCATTGCAGCAAGAAAATAATCTGAAATAAGATTGCTTAGGCCTGACTGCCCTCTTAAACCTGTAAGAAGAGCAATGCTTCCAATCTCTATTGCCCAAGCGATTAAAGAAAGCAAGAAAAGAATCATTCCTCTTCCCTTTACCACTCCCGATATTTCTTCATAAATAAGATTACAATTCTGCAAAGCCTTTAGCGCAGAAAGTTTACCGGGTGTAGCCTTTTCCCTAAGCAAATACTTTTTCCAAGTTTTATAAATTCCCGGGAAAGATAGATATATAACAAATACAAATACAGCAAATATTAATAGAAAAACAGTGATCAGCGACATTGAACCGCCTGTAAAGATACTTACAAAAACGATAGCTGCAATAAGCGCTATAGTGTCCATGAATCTGTCAAGAAGAACAAGCACCACGCCTTTTAAGAAGCTACCTATTTCCTTTCCGTAACAATACATCCTAAAAAACTCACCAAGTTTAAAGGGGATTACAACCGAAACAGGAGTCACCTTACAATAGGTTCTTAAAAAATCTCCCCTGTTTAAACCATTTCCGTACAAAGTCAAATATAACCTTGCAGCTTTAAAGGCATGCACCAAAATAACAGTCACCAAAATTATCGGAATTGAAATAACCGTTTCGCTTCCAAAAAGCGCAAAAAAACCGGCCCTGTATGTTTCATAAAACAGGGCTATGGTAACTATAATAACCAACGCATTTATTAAATTGTAGGCGATAGATTTTTTCTTCATCCGCTCTCCGCTAGCTGTTTGTATATTCGACTTTAAAAGTATAATCTTCTACAAGTTTGTCCCTATGTTCAGCATTTACAAATTTCTTCTTTGAAAACATATAGGAAAACAAAAGTTTAAGCACTATCATGGCCTGGCTTACCATTTTAACATTAGAAACCTGATCATCTTCACGCCATAAAATAGGGAAAAATTTGACCTTATAATTATAAAAGGCCTGTCCTAAAACCATGCAGTAATTAAACATCAAATTGTCTTTATATTTAGTGTAAAACCCACTCTTTAGAATTTCAACCCTATACATGTTAAGGCCCGATCCAAGGTCATAAATCTTCTTTCCGCACCCTATGGAATAAATCATGTTATACACCCTGTTTCCGAAAGAACGGAATGCAGAATATCCTTCTAATTTAGAACCATTCATGAACCTTGCACCAAGGAAACAGTCATAGTTTCTGTACTCTTTATTCTTTAAATAGGGCAATATATTCGAAATATCTCCCTGGTCGTCACCATGAAGCATTATCACGTAATCAAAGCCATTATCGATTGCATACTTAAATGCCACCTTCTGGGAGCCCCCAAGGCCATAATTTTGGTCATTCCTAAGTAGGCTTACCTTAGTCTTTATCTGATTCTCTTTAAGATAGTTAACAACCGCCTCCGCACCGTTATCTGTGCTTCGGTTATTTATCACTATCACTTCACTTAAGTAAGAGCAAACTTCATCGTTTAATTGACCAAGAACACGCACAATCTGCTTTTCGCAGTTGTACATGGGTATAAAAAGTAATATTTTATCTTCCATTCTTTCTCCACTTTATAAATGCAGCACAACTGCATAGAATAACAACATACATGCAGTAAATATATGCATGATAATACATATTTGCGCCAACAGGCATTAGAAGGGACATGGCAAGCAAATAGCCGTCAAGTATCAGAGCTATGGTTGCAGGGCCTGCCTCATTAAATTTCTTTTTGAAGCATTTTATAATTCCTGAAACGACAATCACAACGCTTGCAACCAGTTCTAGCACAAATAACACTGTATATATTCCTGAGTCTTTTAAAAAGTCTATGTATTTAAGTCTGGGAATAGTAGTCAAAGCCGCTAGTGAATTCTTTGCATCAATTCTTTCCCAAGTGTAGCGTCCCGGGATAACCTGAAGGTCTGCATCGCCCACGCTCCAAAGGGTGCGTTCAAACATTGGAAGGTTTGTGCCTTCGCCTTTGTATTCTTCAACATATTCTGCATTCTTTACACCGATAGCGCCCAAAAACAAGTGCCACTGGGTCTTTAAGTATATAGGCAGGTTGTGAATTACAAGGTTCTTATAAGCTGCAAGGAAAGCATCTGAAGCTTCTTTTCCCGCTCTTGATTGATTTATGTCTGCGTAGCCTTTTGAAAAGTTAAGACGTCTGTAGCCTTCGCCGGAAAACTCTTTAATCACTTCTATAGGTGTAATGGCTTCTATTGCTTCGAGATCCTTTTCTACACCTTCATACGTGAGATTTGATTTATCGAAACAGAGAATATTGTGAAGCGAATTAAATGAATTTATTATCGAATAGTCGCTTCCGTAATACTTCTGCGCCCCTACCTTGGAAGGAAGGGAAAGGATAACATGCACTGCAAGTAGCACTATGCAAAGCCCCGCCGCTTCTTTAAGCTTAGGCTTATACACAAAGATTAATAGAGCTACAAATCCAAGAATCGAAACAATTATTCCTTCGGATCTAAATACTGATAAGAAGCCAGCAAACACTAGAAGTGAAATAAGTTCAAAGTTGCTTCGCTTTTTCTTTTCTAAAATATCAAATAAAACGATTGAAACAAATAGTAAGGTTAAAGAAGCATTATACTCTGCACGTTCAGGGTTTGTAGCAACCGTGAAAGAATCTGCGAAAATAATCATGGGAAGCACTAAGAATCTAACCCACTTAACAATTTGAAGTGCTTCGGTTTTCTTAATTCGATTATAAACATATCCAAGCACAGCCACAAAAAGAATGGTCTGAAGCACGTTTATAGCGATTGCATGAGGAAATACCATCATAGATGCTGTATAAAGGCAAGAAAGGTAAATTCCATGCCAGTATTCAGGCATAAGCCTTATGGCATAAGAAAACGGAATGCAGTTATCTCCCCCTGCTTCAAAAACTCCCGGCCATAAAAGAATTGTTGAAAGTACGCTTATTGCCATAAGCGCACCGAAAATGATTCGAGTTTCTTTATCAGATTCTTTATTTATAAACCAAAATACTAACTTCCACAAAAAGAAAATGATAACAGCCGCCATCACTTTCGATATTGAATAGGTCATTACCTGTTCAAACTTAACGCTGAATCTATCACTTAAAGGCACGCTAAAAAACACTTCACTTGCTCTACTTGGAATAAGCGTAATTCGCTCAAACAAAAAGGCCGCGATAAAATGAAGTAATGGTAATATCCACTTATTGTCTATCTGTATTTTCTTACTAATTGTAATCTTAGATGCCATTTATACTTTCTCTCTTAGATAATAAATATGCCGGCCAAACAGGAACCAATGCGTAAAGGTACAGCGCGTACCTCACCATTGCAACAGGGCCAAGCAAATATGTAAGCCATAGTAAGCCAAGGAAAATAAACTGAACACTATATCCTCTCTTTACACTTCCGCCCATATAAAAAGCCATTATTAGTGCGATATACATGAATGTAGCCGGTGCAAAGAGCCAAGAAATTAAAGGCATTTTCTGCACAATGGGACCGTTTTCAAACTGCTTATAAAAGCTTAATAGACCGGGTAATTTTGAATTTAATTCTCCCGGTTGCATCACAACAATCGGAGTGTAACCTTCATCACCGAAACTATAAATAATGTAGTGAGGCCAAGGATAATAGAATCCGTATGTGTTCTCTAAAAATGAATCAACATATTCTTTGGGATAGAGTTCAAATAGATTTAGCCACAATGAGAAGAACTCTTTCTTCTCAGTCTCATAAAGATTCTTTCTCAAACTTCCTTTTGTTGCATCTGCAATTTCAGGCACGTAATAGCCGTACCAAGCTTTATCGTCAAAAAATCGCTCAACTTCTTCTGTATATTCACTAGGAAGTTCATCGTAATGGTATTTATACACCCTCATTATCTGTTGACACGGAACTGACAGCATTTCTGTTTCTGATGTGCCTCCAACCGTCACAGCCTTTGAAATAGGGTATTTGTATATCACATATATAAAAACTGTAAGCAAAAGCATCGTAAGTGCTTTCTTTTTATTACAGTCTGATTTAACTAACATGTACACAAAGAAAGGAAGCGTAATAACAAGCGCATATATTGCATTATTTCTTAAAATGCATACAGTGAGCGCTAAAATAATCCAGTGCACTATATTTGATTTTTTATCAAAAAAAGCCTTTTTATCTTCTATCAAGAAAAGATTTATAAACAGGAAATCAGCCACAGCAATTGCAAAAATACTGTCCTTGGTGGCAGTAAATACAAATATAACAAAGGGAGGGAATGCCACAAAGAAAAGGAGTGCAAAGACGTGCATCCATGTAGGCGCCTTCCTTCTGTGAAGAAGGTATAAAACAAAAGCACATCCCACGCCCATGATAAGCATTTGGACAAGTGTATACGCCAAGATTCCCTTATTAAAAGAACCCGTGAGTTTATGAACGGAATCAATTAAAAATCCGATTAAATATGTGTGGATTACAGGATGATGCTCTGTTACTTCACCCATCATGTATGTGTCATACTGCCATGATGCATCATAGCAGTAAAGACCGGGATATAAAGCTAACAGAGTAGGTAACCAAAGAATTAATATAGCCACAAAAGAAATGAGAAAGTACACCCATGATTTTTCTATCTTTACACTCAAAATGGATGGCTTCTCTATTTGCTTATTTTTCCGTTTATCAAAGCAAATATATATGCAAGAGATAACGCAAAGGAAAACTCCGCATAACGCTATAAAAAGGCCAATCAATAGCCCTACGTGTTCTATTCCTTTATAGTGCTTAGACGTAAAACCCAGCACCATAAAAAGGCTAATAAGAACAGCCGGGATTATTGCATTTTTTATTCTGTTTTTATTTGCTTCCGTTAATCCCATATATTAAGTTCCTTAGTGCGCATTTAGTACCACGAAGACGCAAAATGCAACGCATGATAAAGGCGCGACAAAAGAAACCACCTTCCAAGGCACCTTAAATTCAAGTTTTTTGTCGAATCGCTTATTGCAGATTACAAGTAGCAGTATTGCCGCCGCAAGGGTGACAGGTCTTGTGATATAGAATAAATTGTCAAAGCCCGGAGCATGTGGATCTATCACTTGACCGGAAACGTCCCCAATTATTCTCATTCCGATACTTGACTTGAAGCCATAACTAAAGGAAAAATCAGCCAAGCAAGCAACGAATCTAAAAAGCAATAGTAGCTCAAGCAAGAACACTTTTATTTCTCTGTTCTCTTTTGACATTCCCACCATGAGCACAAAGAAAGGCACATACAGACAATTCCTATACCAAATCGAATACGAAAGGAATGTCAGTGCAAAAAAAGCTATCGAACAATAATAAACCATTGTTCCTGCCCTATTTTCCTCGCTATCCTTGTTAAAATAAGCCGCAAACATAAGGGCTATCAAAATGACAATTGCTATCGGTGTGGGACCAATTGTTGTGTCAATCGTTCCGGTGTTCATCATCAGCTGAAAAATCATCAGCGTATTCGCCGTTTTTCCCTCCTGATAGGCTAAATCACCCCTGTATGCAAATTCAAATATGCGACCGGGAAGAAGGCAGAGGAATGCATTAACTGCCAACAACCAAATGCGTTTTTCTGTCACAAAGAAAACAGCAAGTATTGGAATAATCATCATCGGGTTTAATGTTACTGTCAAGATAGCGAAAGCTAAACCACTTTTTTTCTTCCCCATAATATATTGATGAAGTGTGATAACTAACGCCGTAAGATAAATAATCTCATCCTGGCCGGCATAGGCTACAGATGTAAGCATCTCAAGGCTTGCGGCAACTATAATCATCCCTGCAAGCGAAAACTCCAAGTCATTATCCGTAATATGCTTAAGTATCTTATAGATATACACGCATAAAATAACCAAACATACGACCAAGAATAGTTTTGACCAGCCTATACATTTCATACCGCCTATATCAGGATTCTTAGAAAGAGGATGCGTCAAATAAATAGGCAGATTCCAGATAATCCAAGGGAAAAATGTTATCCAGGGAACGCACGAAGCAACATGAGTTGCGCCCCTATAATAGTTATCTGCGTATGTAAAATATGTTCCTAAATTTCCCGAAAATAAGCTATCCCAAAATGTGACGCACCATGCTGTAAGCGAAAACGTATCGATGTACTTAAAGAACAGAAGTACAAAAAAATACGAAACAGCAATCATTGCCACACTTATATAAAACATTATCTGAAATCTTTTGTTTATATTCTTAATCACTTTTCTCTCCTAATCCAGCTTTTTCTTCATAGCAAACGTGGCACTAATCCAAAACAGAGTATCCATTATCTCACCGGTAAAAGCAACTGAATAGAATAAGCCCCACGCAAAGAAGGCAGCCGATGTCAGCGTTGCAAGGATTACTCCCATATCAGCGTTACTGCCAAACTTTTTTATTTGTATTAAGCCCGACATGAAAATTACAATCTGCAAAGCTAAGAATAAGGCTCCGGCTATATAACCATATCGTGACATAAAGTCTAGCGTTGAGTTGTGCGCACTTGTGTAGACTTCACCATCACCAATAATTCCAGAAACATATTCTTCCTCATTTCCTCTAAAACCAGACTTTTCAAAATAATATCTGAATACGTATTTTCTAATCCCCAGTACTTTTTCAAATGCATTATTATATGAACGATTAACGAATGCGGGATGCTTCTCGTCTTGCCCGGGAGAAATGCCATCTACATAAGTAAGTACTCGTTCTCCATCTTTAGCCAGTTTTTCAATCTCAGCAATTTTGAGTGGAGCAGTCATCATTGTCTGTTCCATTTCCTCACTAACTTCAGGACTATATTTTTGTCGAATACTTATTATTCTATTTGTTGTATCATACTCGCCATCTTGAATACCATTGACCTTATTTAAATATGAATAAACAACATCCTTAAATGTTGCATATTTATCTGAATCAATCGGATCCCACGAATGAACACGCGTCTCCGAGTATCTGCCAATAAAAATGGGATGATGTCTAAGCGCAGGAATGTACCTTATCGATACATAAATGATTGGAACACTCACAAATGAAATCAGAACAAGCGCCATGCATTGTTTGACAAGCCCAACAACTCTTTTATTAAAAAAGAGCTTATATAAAATCAAATAGACAAGTGTTACAAATGCCATTCCCATAAATCCGCTTCTTGTCATTGTAAAGAAGATGAATCCCCACATCGATGAAGCAAACATAAAGCAAAGAACCTGAATCCATTTCTTCGATTCTTTTCTCCTAAGCATCAAATACTTCACAAGGAATCCTATATAACTAACCGTAAAAAACTTAGCACTGCAATCCGAGTTTGAAAAGAAACTACAATATCTTACCCACTCAACTTCATAAGGCCTATGTAACAGAGCAAGTCCTTGATATATAAAGAAATTGATTATTATTCCGTCAACCAAGCCATTAATCAAAGAATCATTTTCTTCCTTTTTACTCGGAACAAGGTAAAAACTTCCCAATGCAATAGCTGCCCACATCGGCCATGCTGATTTACTCTTTGAGGCAATACAAGCAAGTATCATAATTGCCCAAATAACAAAGCACGCAGACAATTTAAAGCTTCTTTCTCTTTTTTCTTCTTTGAAATAATAAAAGAAAGCTCTGATCAAAAGAATAATTAATAAAGTCGAATTGACATAGCGAGCCACAAACTGCAGACTATAATCATTCTGTGGTGCAAATGTCCTAAAGACAGGCAAAAAAGCTACTGCTGATATACCAATAATCAGCGCATATATCCATTTAATAAAACTCTTTAAACCATATCGAATTGCAAGTATCAAAAACACAGTAAAACCAATAAATTCATTAGCAAACGCCCATTGGCCACCCGTTCCGTTTACTCTAAAAAAATTAACGGAATACCACACCAGAGTGCAAAAAATATAAATCAGATAGTGAATATTCGATTCTTTCCTAAACCATTCTTTCACTCGCAAAATTCTTCTCGCTTTCTAAAACTCATTTATTGCATTTATAACATAATCTTGCTCTTCTTTAGTCATTCCATTATAGAGCGGAATAGAAAGAACAGTTTTTGCATATTTCTCAGTAATAGGGAGTACCCCCTCTTGCAAGCCCAAATACGCATACGCTTCCGAAAGATGCGGCGGAATCGGATAATGAATTATTGTTCCGATATTTTTTTCATCAAGGTATTTTATAAGTTCATCTCTATAATCAGACTTTATGACAAATTGATGCCAGATGTGTGTTGCACCGGGTCTTGTTTTAGGTAACACAATCTTCTCATTCTTTAGTTCGTTAAGATATCGTTCGCAGAATGCTTTTTTCTCTGCGGCAAGCTCATCTAAGTGTTTTAGTCTAACGCGAAGCAAACCTGCCTGCATTTCATCAAGACGGGAATTTGTTCCAACCACTCTGTTATAATATCTTTTTTCAGATCCATAATTTCTAAACACCCTGACATCTTCAGCCAGTTTATCTGAATTGGTTGTTATAGCTCCGGCATCTCCAAAAGCGCCAAGGTTCTTTGACGGATAAAAAGAAAAGCATCCAAAATCGCCAAAAGTACCAACTTGCTTTCCATTCCATTTTGCACCATGAGCTTGTGCACAATCTTCAACGAGTCTTAAGTCATGACGCTTACAAATATCAACAATGGTATCCATATTAGATGCCTGCCCATATAAGTGAACCACAAGTATTGCTTTGGTTTTATCTGTAATCTTTTCTTCAATCTTTGAGGCATCTATATTAAAGTATTCATCCGGCTCCACAAAAACAGGTGTTGCGCCATTTATTGTTATGCCCATAACACTTGCTATATAAGTGTTGCCCTGTACGATAACCTCGTCTCCCACACCTATTCCGAGTATTCTAAATGCAATCCACAAAGCATCAAGGCCACTTGCAAGTCCTACACAATGCCTTGCCCCAACATATTCGGCAAATTCTCTTTCAAAACTTTTTACTTCATTTCCCAAAACATACCAGCCTGAGCGAAGCACTTCCAACGCCTTATCTTCAAACTCATTCTGATACATATAAAAGCCCCTGTCCAATCTGTTGGGCATTATCTTTTCCATGTTTTACTTTCCTTCATCAACAATTTTCAAAAACTCATCGTAGTTTCGGATATACTCATTGGCATCATAATGAGTACTTGCTACACATAATAAAACCGAATCCTCACTAAAATCATACATATCCTTCCAAATCATTTTCGGAAGATAAATACCTGTATGGGGTCTGTTAAGTGAATAAACTGCTTCGTTTCCTTTACCGTCTCTTACTTTGACTTTACTCTTTCCGGCAACATTAATTAGTACAAATTCGCTTTCTCTATTAGCATGCTGTCCTCTCACAACATCCGGATCCGAACCGTATATATAGAAAATTCTCTTTATTTCAAACGGAATATCTTTCGCGCCTTCAACAATGACCAAATGGCCTCTGTCATCACCCTTTTCATTAAATTCAAGCATCTGAACAGAATTAAGAACATTCATATAAATCAAACTTCCCTTTCATTCTTTTTATCTTTAAATGCCCAGAATTTTTGAATAACAAAATTCAAGGGGACTGTTATAATCAAGCTAAGAATCGGTGCAACATAATCATTAACACCAAGAATCTTCACCCAAACCATCAATAGTAATTCACTGAGGATAAGACTGGTAAATACGTATGAAACGTACGTTTTTATCAATGCTTTACCAATATTTCGTTCCGTTTCTTCTTCCTTTTTGAAAACAAATCTGTTATTCCAATAAAATGACCATGCAACACTCAACACGAACATTATGAATTGTGAAATATAAATATCTATAGACGGCCATAAATCCATAAGCCTTAAAACTTTCAATGAGGAAGCATAGATTAAGTAGCCAATTATCGTATTGCTGGCCCCCACAAGTCCGAACTTAAAAAACTGTACAACCGTTTTCTTCATCTTCGCTTTTCTTCCTCATTATCATCCTCAATTATGTATGGAGGCCTGTTTCTCGAGGCGTCAAATGCCCTCCAAAGGTATTCTCCAAGTATACCCATGGACATCATGATGATTCCAAAGCTAAACAAACTAAATAAAAACAGTGTTGTGTAACCACTAACCGGAATATTTCCGGCCAGTTTTGCAACAATAACAATTATTGCCCATATCACTCCAATAAATACAGACAATGTTCCAATCAATTCAACTATTCTTATCGGCAATGTAGAAAAGCTGAATAATGTATCGGCTACAAGCTTAATCTTTTTCTTGAGAGTCCATCTGCTTTTGCCGATTTCTCTGGCCTTTCTTGTGTAATACACAATATCAGTTCTGAAACCGCTCCAAAGAATCTGCCCTGTTATAGCACTGTTCTTTTCATCAAGATTTTCTATAACTGAAATTACTTTCTTATCAAGCAAATAAACGTCAAAGCCACCCTTAGGCATGTTAGGTAAGGAAGTTTTCCTTACAAGCCAATAGTATAGATTTGCAAAGCCTGTCTGGCTTTTGCTCTCTTCTCTTGCTTCTCTGCAAGCTAAGACTACATTATTTCCCTTTTTCCAGCTTTCTACCATTTCAAGAATCATTTCTGTAGGTTCTTGCAAATCTGCCGCCTTTATAATGGCGCAATCTCCTGTCACTTTAGAAAGCCCACAAAGACAGGCTGCATGAGACCCAAAATTTCTTGATAAACTGTATATCTTTATATTGGAATCAAGTTTCCTTAGTTTTTTCATAACATCCCAGCTACCATCTTTAGAGCCGTCATTAACCATTATTATTTCATAATCATAGTCAATAACATCTATGAATTTTTCTTTTAAATCCTTATATAATGGCTCTAAATTGCCCTCATTATAGTAAACAGGAATAACAATCGATACTTTCAACGTTTTATCTCCGGTAACTTATTAATCTATTCAATATTTATGCCACACTTATCAGCCCATTCTTCAAAAGAACAGCCTTCCCATGGCATGTTATGGCTATAATGATACCGCCACGGATACGCAGGCTCTCCTGTAATCTTGTTTTTAAGATTTCTAACATCAGCAATCTCTTTTGCAGGATTTCCAACAGCGACCTTATACTTCCCGACATTTTTAGTCACCACTGCTCCCGCTCCAACCAGTGCATCCTGATTAATTTCTACTCCCGGAAGCAGAACTGAACCAGTTGCAATAATTGCGAAGCTATGCACATGAACTCCTAACAGTTCATTCGAAGGCGGTGTTGGATCATTCGTTAATACTACATAAGGGAAAATCCATACATAATCGTCTAATACGGAGTGTTGCCCAATATGTACATTACTGTGTAAGCGAACATAATTTCCAATATGGCACAGACCTTGAATATCAGATAATGTTCCTATGCTTACATGATTTCCTATCTCTGATTTCTCGCGAATGGTAACTTGATGTCCCGTTTGAAAATGTTCACCAATTTTAGAATTAGAATAGATAATCGAGCCGCTTCGAATTAAGGCATTCGAGCCAATCTCAAGGCTATAATCATCATGCTTTCCTTCAAGAATGTAATCATTCATGTATTCGCCGATGATACAATTTGAACCCACAAAGGAATCTGCACCGAGTCTAGTACCATATCTAATTATTGTATTGTGATCAATCTTACAATTATCTTCAATTACGACATTATCTTCTATAATGCAATTATGTCCAAGCGAAACATTTTCTCCTATCTTCGCATTTTCGGATATTATGCAATTCTTACCGAAGTTATACATTCAAAACCTCTCAAAGCATTATGCTTAAAAACTTATCTTACTACTTTCTCAAAATCACTTGCAGGATGCTTGCAAATCGGACATATGAAATCTTCCGGTAATTCTTCTCCCACATACTCATATCCGCATATCTTACAGCGCCAGATAGTTTCACCCTTAGGTGTGGTTCCTACAGCTTCAGGCTTTGGCTTGATGTTTTCAAAGTAATAAGCGTATGTTGCTGAAGGCTCTTCCGTAAGCACATCCATATCGGTTATCGTGCCTATAAACATTGTATGTGAGCCTAAATCTTCTGTCTTTTCAACCTTGACAGATATATATGCGTTTGTACCTTCTGTAACGTAATATATTCCGTTTGTACCTCGCTTTATAGAAGCATCAAAACCTGCAAATTTATCCGTATCACGGCCTGAAGCAAATCCAAAGCGCTTAAACAAAGAGAAATCTGCTTTTTCACTAATAATAGATACATTAAACTCTTTACTCTTTAAAATCATATCATGTGTGTAATTCGCTTTGTTTACACATATACTGATCTGATTAGGCTCAGATGCCGCCTGAATGGCAGTGTTAATAATACATCCATTGTCCTTACCATCTGCTTTTGTAGTAAGTACAAATAAACCATAAGATAACTTGTACATAGCCTTATTGTTCATGCTGATTCCTCCTTTATAAATGCTTTTACATTATTATGACTTGTCAATTCTTTCTCCAAACCATTTTGTTCACTACGGCTGTGTAGCTCTGAATAATCTTTACAACCTTAGTAGAAACATTTTCATCTGTATAGTCCGGCACCGGAATGCCAAATTCGCTATTCTTATTTAATTCCACAGCCGTATCAACCGCCTGAAGCAAAGAATCTGTATCAATCCCTGCAAGCACGAAGCAGGCTTTATCAAGTGCCTCCGGACGTTCTGTAGAAGTTCTTATGCATACAGCCGGGAATGGATGGCCTACTGATGTAAAGAAACTTGACTCCTCAGGAAGTGTACCCGAATCCGAAACAACAGCAAAAGCATTCATCTGAAGGCAGTTATAATCATGAAACCCTAATGGCTCATGCATAATAACTCTTTTATCAAGTTTGAAACCAGATTCATCCAATCTCTTCTTTGATCTGGGGTGGCATGAGTAAAGCACAGGCATGTCATACTTTTCTGCCATCTTATTAATTGCCGTAAAGAGCGATGTAAAATTCTTCTCAGTATCTATATTCTCTTCTCTGTGAGCAGAAAGAAGAATATAATTTCCCTTTTCTAATCCAAGTTTTTTATGCACCTCAGATGCTTCAATCTTACTTAAGTTCGAATGTAAAACTTCAGCCATGGGAGAACCGGTTACATAGGTACGCTCCTTAGGAAGTCCACATTCTGCAAGATAACGTCTGGCATGTTCGGAATATGCCATGTTAACGTCAGATATAATGTCTACAATTCTTCTGTTTGTTTCTTCAGGTAGGCACTCATCTTTACAACGATTTCCCGCTTCCATGTGGAAAATCGGAATATGCAATCTCTTTGCTCCGATTACAGAAAGGCAACTGTTTGTATCGCCAAGAACAAGCACTGCGTCAGGCCTAATATCAACCATCAATTCGTAAGATTTAGCAATGATATTTCCCATGGTCTCTCCCAAATCATTTCCGACCGCCTCTAAATAAACATCAGGATCATCAAGCTCTAAATCCTTAAAGAAGACTCCATTTAAGTTGTAATCATAGTTTTGGCCTGTATGTGCAAGAATAGTATCAAAATACTTTCTGCATTTTTTAATTACCGCAGATAATCTAATTATCTCCGGTCTGGTACCCACAATAATTAAGAGCTTAAGTTTTCCGTTGTTTTTAAACTTTGCCATATGACTCCCCTTTTTTCTCTTTAATTCCCACAAGATAACTTAAGAAACAAAGCCGTCCATTCAGTAGTCTGTTTAAATATTTGTATAGATATATTAAAAGCATGACAATTGCTATATTTACTATTGGTCTTATAAGCACTGTTAAAAAGCAATCAACTTTCTCTGTAACATGTATTATGAGCCCAGAGAAAAACTGATGCGTTAAATATATTGTAAAAGAGTAATTTCCGACTTTTTCTACTACTCCTCCCGACTTATATACATCTAAAGCAGCTATTCCTATAATTGTTATCCCCCATAAAAGCGTTAATGCAAAAGCATATCCGCTGAAATATGTAGGATATATCCTGAAATAATATAATCCAAAGCAAATTGCTACAGAAGCAACCAGAAGTAATGGTAGCCACTTCTTCGCCATTTTAAAAAGTTTATCTAAACAATTTGTATTCCCAACAAGCATACCCAAGCTAAAATAGCCCAACCAATAGAAAATATTGTGATAGGTTGATAAAAACAATCCATCGACAGCACTTGCCAACAGCGACCCGCTAATAGTAAACCACGTAATAGATATTGCAATTCCTATAATTGAAAACACTTTATACTTTCTAACCAGGAATGAAAGTAAGTATAACATCAGCAGACACACTACATAGTATGCTGTAGATGTCTCTCCTGTAACAAAGGAAAGCCATGTTTTAATGTCCAGTCCACCTTTTCTTAACGCCACATACAACCACAAAAAAGTAAAGCAAAACAGAGAAGGTACTACTATCTGAATAAGCTTTTTCTTTGCAAATGTTAGAAAATTATCCTTCGATAATGAATGAAAGTAGCCTGCAATAAAGAAAAAAATCGGAACACCCATTATAGCTATATAGCTGAGAATTCTCTGTGCTAAAACACTCGATATCGGCGATGCTTCATTCACAACAGCCGTATGCGCACACACGACAGAAAAGATGGCAAAAGCCCTTAGTATTTCTATTTTTCTATCATACTGTTTCATAAATTGTATCCGGCCTTCCGGGATTAAAGCACTCATTGCTCCACATTATTGTAACGAGATTAGTGTCACCTTCATTAATAATTGAATGTGTATACCCTGTTGGAATATCGACTACTTCCAAATTATCTCCGCTTACATGGTACTCAATTATTTCGCTTTCGCCATGCTTTCTAAATCGAATAACAGCCTTACCGCTTACCACTACAAACTTTTCATTTTTAGTGTTGTGCCAGTGATTTCCCTTGGCAATTCCCGGCTTAGAAATATTTACCGATACCTGTCCCCTATCAACACTTTTAAATAATTCAGTAAAGCTTCCTCTCTCATCAATGTGCATATCTAACGGGTAAGAAAACTTATCTCTTGGAAGATAGCTTAAATAAGTGGCATAGAGCTTCTTTTCAAATGATCCATCCGTCATATCGGGAATTACCTTATTAAGCCTTGATTCCTTAAATGAATACAAAAGATTAACTATTTCTCCAAGCGTTGCCTCATAAACAGTCGGCACATAACAGTATCCATCCGTATTAATATGAGGATGCATATCAAGCGCCTGCATAAGTTCATCAACAACATCGTCTATATACACTAAATGCATAAGTGTACTTCTGTCATTAACCTTAATAGGCAAATCATTAGCTATGTTATAGCAAAATGTCGCAACAGCAGAATTATAATTAGGCCTGCACCACTTTCCGAACACGTTAGGAAATCTGTAAATGAACACATCCACACCGTTCTCTTCACCATATTTAAACATCATATCCTCTCCGGCTTTCTTGCTTATGCCATAGGGATTTTCTAAAAGTGCTTGAATGGATGAAGAGTTCATAACAGGGCATTTGTTTCCTTGCTTTTTTAAGGTATCCACCAGAGTGAAAGCAAATCCAAAATTTCCTTCCATGAATTCTTCTTCATGTTCCGGGCGATTGATTCCCGCCAAATTAAACACAAAATCACAGTCCTTACAATATACGCCTAACAAAGACGGGTCAGTATCTATATCATATTCGTAAACTTCGATACCTTCCTTTGTATTTAATCTTGCTATTAAATTTTTACCTATAAAGCCCTTTGCTCCGGTAACCAAAACTTTCATATTCTACTCCAAGCTGATAACTTTAACCGACTTTTTGTTTGACAAAATAGCCACATCAACATTAACCCAGTATTGTTCGTCCTGAGATAAAAAGAAATCTGCATAGTGAGGAACTGCATCAGGTAATCTTTCCACCACAACATCCTCCTCTGGGCTATTTTTTATTTCTTCAAGAAGATTATTGCATTCATTGTAATATCTCTTTACACTTCCATTTGCCAGATTGTTGATCTGAATAACGGCAAGGTTTTCTTCTGCTCGGTTTCCGTTTACAAGAAAGCAAACAACTGCGATGGAAGCAAGCACGCAAACAACTGCCCTGGCATTCTCTTCGCTACCTATGTATCTGGTGATTAAGCTGCCAATTAAAAAAGCCAAGTTAACAAAAACCAAAGTCAATGTAATATTCATCAAGAAATAGCATCGATTGGGAAAATAAGTATATCCGCCGTATCCTAAAATAATCGGAAATAACGTTATGAAAGGTACTAAAAATGCCAATACAGAGGCACATGCACATCTCTTAAAGCCTTTCTCCGCAATCGCCTTTCCAATTATTACTCCAAGGACAACGAAGATTAGGAAAATCACGATAAAGCCTGTATCTTTAAAAAGAGATTCAACACCATAAAAATACTTTTTTGCAGTTAAAAAGAATGCTTTAATCGGGCTAAAAGCCGCTGAAACGTTTGCTCTTCTTCTAAAGTTTCCCGGTGCAATGGTCGCAAAAAGTGCAAATACAAAATACGAGCCAAAAACAATCGAAAGTTTCTTTTTAAGCTTCTTTTCAAACAACAAAGGTACCACAACGAGAAGCAGCATAAAAGAACAGCCCATTCCGGTTATTCCAAGCACTCCACCCATTCCAAGAAAGCCTGTAAGTATTGAAGCAATCAATAGTCCTTTTTTATCTTTTTCTTCTGCCATCAAAGCAAGTGAGACAGATATAAACAGGAATGATAACGGAAATGAATATGAAGTAGAGCCTGAAAACCACGAGAAGATTTCCGGATACTCAAGCGAAGAAAACAACTGCAAAAAAATTAGAGCAAAAATCAGTAATCGAACATGTAGCTGAATGCCTCTTTTTAAATAATCGATAAGCGTATTCATAAAGAACAGGAACGCTGACAAGAATAATATGGCATTTAATACCATTACTATTCTTAACTGAGGAAGCCCACCGTTGTTTAGTGGCGATAAAAATGCCTGAAGAAACATTGAAAAGTAAGTTCCCTGCCAATTTAGATACATGTGCCTTGCATACGCAAATGATGCTCCTAGATACTCAAAAAAACCTACATGAAATGCACCTGTCAAAAGTGCATGCTCAAAATCATCGTTAGCATAAATCGTATACCACGCATTTCCAACAATCATTAAACTCATAACCAAAATCATAATGGCAGAAATTATTGTTATGATTGCTTTTTTAGCTTTATCCGACATTCCGCTCATACCCCTTAATTATTCTCCTTAAGTCTATCCTGAATATACTCTAGTGAGCTGATTTTTTCCTTAACCTCTTCAAGATTAAGAAGTCTGGTGTTATTAGAATTAAACTCTGTTAATGTATTTCTCTTAACTTCACCTTGTGTGAAGTACTTATCATAATTAAGGCCTCTCTTGTCGCAAGGAACGCGATAGAAGTTGCCCATATCTATAGCGTGTGCACACTCTTCATTTGTAAGAAGTGTTTCATACATTTTTTCACCATGGCGAATACCAATAGTCTTTATCTTACTCTTATCACCGCCAAAAAGTTCACATACGGCTTCAGCCTGTGTCTGAATAGTGCAAGCAGGAGCTTTCTGGACCAAAATATCTCCGTTTTCACCATTTTCGAATGCAAAGAGAACCAAATCAACAGCTTCATCAAGTGACATAATAAATCTCGTCATCTTTCCATCAGTAAGGGTAATCGGTGCACCTTCTCTAATCTGATCAATCCAAAGCGGTATGACTGAGCCACGAGAACACATAACATTTCCATATCTTGTGCAACAAATCTTAGTCTTCTTTGTGGTTCGGCTCTTCGCAACAATTACTTTTTCCATCATTGCTTTAGATGTACCCATAGCATTTACAGGATATGCAGCCTTATCTGTAGAAAGACATACAACAGTCTTAACGCCCTCTTCTATGGCAGCTGTAAGCACATTTTCAGTGCCAAGAACATTTGTCTTTACAGCTTCAATGGGGAAAAATTCACATGACGGAACCTGTTTTAATGCAGCCGCATGGAAAATATAATCAACTCCATGCATTGCATTTTTAACAGAGTTTATATCACGCACATCACCAATATAGAAGCTTAACTTTCCCACCACTTCAGGCATCTTAACCTGAAACTCATGTCGCATATCATCTTGCTTTTTTTCATCTCTTGAAAAAATACGAATTTCTCCGATATCGGATCCAAGAAATCTATTAAGCACAGCATTACCAAAAGAACCTGTACCCCCAGTAATTAGTAGTGTTTTACCTTTAAATAAACTATCCATTTTAAGTCTCCATTTTTTCGGTGCAAATTACTGCACATATTCTGTTTTATTTTATCCCAATATAAAAAGGATTGCAATCGAGCGACTGCAATCCTAAGTAAATCATAACTATTATTCTTTACAATTCTTTAACCCATAATCCATGAAGGTTACAATATTCATATACTGCGATTGCCTTTTCACCATTTGCCAAAACAAATTCTGCGACAGGTTTCTCTTCAGGTTTTAAGTACTTAATCTGGGCTCCGCTAGTCGTTTCAAGAGCAATAAACTGAATGTAATGATTGTCTACCATAGGATGCTCAACTTCACCCACCTGCACCTTAACAGTATTCCCTCCAACTGTTACTGCAGGCACATGCTTTTCCACTGCACCATCTACAGCACCGGGAATAAGTTCCTTCATGGGCTGGCCACAGCATACGACAGGTACACCTGAGTCATTGAGTTTTGTAATAATGTTACCGCATGTTTCACATCTGTAAAACTTCATTTAAAGCAACCTCCTTTAATTGTTTGTTTCCCATTACCCTTCTATTACCTTCTTAGCGTAAGAACATGAAGCATCAACTTCAACACCATTTCGGTCTGCTTCTTCTAACACTTTAAACACTAAACGTTTTGCTATTTTCTTCCCTTCATAGCCTTCTCTGACTCCGGTATGATAAATGCACCATTTGTTTCCTGCTACATCATACTCGCATTCACCAATTTCGCTTTCACCATCAATGGCAACACTTCGACATCTATCCTTTTCAAACAGAACCTCAATCTCGTGTTTGTAAACAACACTTAATGCCCCAGATGGACACTTATCTATCGTTTGCCATACATCAGCATTCTTCGCTACATCAAGCCTAACCCAAGGCTTTCTCTTAGGATCAAATGCGTCAGGGCAAGCTTTCCAGCAAATAAAAGAGTGAATACATTTATCGGAATCCCAGAATACTACGATATCCTTGTTTTCATAGAGTCTATGCATACTAAATCCTCGCCAGTAGTTATCGCACTACTTTTTCAAAGTCACTTGCAGGATGCTTACAAATCGGGCAGATGAAATCGTCAGGTAATTCTTCACCCACATACTCGTATCCACAAATCTTACATCTCCATATCGTTTCGCCCTTAGGAGTAGTACCTACTGCTTCAGGCTTTGGTTTGATGTTTTCAAAGTAATAAGCGTATGTTGCTGAAGGCTCTTCCGTAAGCACATCCATATCGGTTATTGTGCCTATAAACATTGTATGTGAGCCTAAATCTTCTGCCTTTTCAACTTTGACAGATATATATGCGTTTGTACCTTCTGTAACGTAGTATATTCCGTTTGTTCCTCGCTTAATAGAAGCATCAAAACCTGCAAATTTATCCGTATCACGGCCTGAAGCAAATCCAAAGCGCTTAAACAAAGAGAAATCTGCTTTTTCACTAATTATGGATACATTAAATTCTTTGCTCTTTAGAATCATGTCATGTGTGTAATTTGCTTTGCTTACACATATACTGATCTGATTAGGCTCTGATGCCGCCTGAATAGCAGTATTAATGATACACCCATTGTCCTTACCGTCTGCCTTTGTAGTAAGAACAAATAAACCATAAGATAACTTGTACATTGCTTTTTGATTCATAAATGGCCTCTCTTTCTTTATATACTACAAAATTAAACTGTTAAAACAAACCACATCATTTCTTTTACTATTCGTTTTTCCTGAATATTCTAAATAAACTACTTTATTCGCTCCTTCTTAATTATATCTTTTCACTCTGATATGCATTTAGAAACATTGCGAGTGTAGCCACAGCACCCGCAGTCATTTTCATCTTCTTATGCTTACTGAGAGTGATTCCATCTATCTCTATCTTAGCCTCTCTCAACTCTTTTACGGTTATACATCTAAACGTAGTTCCATCAACCGTTAGTTTCTCTTTGTCTTCTTTCTTTGCTTCTTTTTTACCAATCTTCTTCTTAAAGTTGCGCACGAATTCCTTTTCATCCATGCTGTCAACTTTATAGTAAAAAACAAATTGTGGTTTACCCCCTTCAAGTATATCTCTATAAAAGGCAAATATGCCTTTACATAAATCGACATTTTTAGGTATCTCTATCTTGAGTTCATCGAAAATTTCTTGTCTTATGGCATCTGATATTCCTTTAGCAGATAACTTTTTGCCATCATCAAGAGCGTATACTGCTTTTAACGATGCACTTACCCCCTCTGCCCAGGTCCGCTTAGCAACGGATACAGAATCTCGTCTGTACACAAAAACAACCTTTCCATCTGAAAGTTCAACGAAACCGTTAAATCCTATATGATTAGATAATTTAGATTCCGAAAGGCTAGACATCCATGGGCCTGGCTCATATATTTCACGCACAGACTTTCCATCTAAAAAAGGATAATCCATCGCCTTATTTGTTATCAAAGAGTCAAAGTATGTTGTATACGAATACTTTAGTTCAATGCTTTTACCATTTGTTATTAAATCATCTAGTCGAATATTTAAATTGTTATATACGTTCGAATATTTATGGGCATCCGAAAACTCTCTTGAGTACATTGATATCTGATGCGGTAGTTCATAGTGCTTATCCGAGTTACATGTAGTCGAAATATTAAAGCTCTCATCCGATAATTTTCTCATCGCCAAAATCAACATTGGAAATATCACTTTACCGTTTTTTCCCTCATAGAGTGGCATATCATCATTGCATCTTCTATATTTCTTTACTAATGTACTATAATCTTCCGTGAGCTTCGTAGCATCTTCCGTCCTCCTGCCGACTGAACGCAAAATAGCAGACGCTATTTCTTCGCATATAAACGCCACAAGGAATGATACTAGAATTCTGCTATCAAAAAGGTCTGATAATCCGTCTATCTTCTCATGTCTTCTAACTACTTCAACAATTATCGGAATTGCCAAAATCGCAATTTTAACATTCCCAGCATTGACAATCTTTTTTGCTAATTTATTCAGTTTTCTTTTATCAACTCGTACTATTCTAGCCATCTAAGGTCTACTCCCTATATTATTGCTTCACAGGGCTTATTTGCTCAACTATCCTTTTTGCTTGAATATCCCAAATGAATTGTTTTGCGAATTTACGCCTTTCGTCATATGAACTGCTATCAAATATAGCAACATCCGAAAATGCTTGCAAAATTGCGTCCACATCGGTATCTATAAAATGGATATATTTATCAAACTTCTCCCATCCTTCAAAGCGAGTTGAAATAATCGGTTTACCTGTGGCAAGAAAATCCATGATTTTAGATGGAAAGTTGTTTTTATTTTCCGGCAAATTCATATTTCGCGGATTCACTAATACGTCTGCATCCTTTAAACATGAAAGATAATCATCATACTCCATGTTACCTTTCCAAATAATTCGAGAATCATTCTGTGATGCTTTCATTATATTTTCTGCCAGAGAACCTTTGCCGGAGAATACAAATCGGTAGCCAATGTTTTTACATAAAGAAATGGCTTCAAGCAACAAATCAACGCCCGTAACTTTTTCCAAGAGTCCGGAATACATAAAGGTTGTCTTTTCTTTATCCACGTCTCTTTTCTCTTTGAAAAAATCATAGACAGGGAGTTCTATCCCTCCTTCCATCAAAAGGAAAGATTGTGACGGTTTTAAAAGATCCTTAGTTCTAACAGATAGACCAATAACATAATCAAAACTTTTTATTGCCTTTTTTTGACACTTAGCATATAACCTCATTGCTAAGTTATTATAACTGCTTTCTTCCGATTGATCGGCTAAGACCAATATGCTTTTTTTCTTTTTTATTTTTGCTAACACAGGAAGAAACAGCCATGCATACACTACATTATAGCAAATAACATAATCACAACCTTTAAGTTCAAGCCTTACTTTATGGCTAAATCTAACCGTTGAGGCAAGCGCGTTTCCCTGTTTTTCAACATAAAGAAGTTTGCCAAAAGATACCATCTTTTCTTCATACACCAAAGATAAAACATCTTCCGAAATCGGAATACCCAAAAACGAGCATCCCACTAAATCTAAGCCACATTTTTTTAAACTCTTCCATAGATTTAATTGAAATCTATTCCCTGCTGACGAATAGTCATCCAACATATGCTCTATTTTCTCAGGCAAATAGGTACCAATACAAAGGACCTTACTTTTTTCTCTATTCACACTTTTATTTGGCAAACTACTTGTTTTTCTCTCCATTTTTCCTCTGTGAGTGGCACATCTAATTAGTATCAAGATATGATACGGCACACCATTCCGAAAGACATTTGGGCTTACAATAGCTCATGCCATTATAATTAAACTCGACTTCACATTTCTGTGGTATCGCTCCGAGGAAAACGATTACGTCGGGTTGATACGCCTTGTTTTCATACTTTTTTGAATCGTTCTGCACCATAACAAATTCTATTTCGTTGCTTTTATCTTCTAATACATCGAGTGTGCCAAAAAAGCACGTCTCACCCTTCATATAAACTCCTATTTTATCGTACTGCTTGAGTTCTTCTTTGAGCGCTAAATATTGATTATCATATGATGCTTCAGCGCTAAATACATAATACCCTCTGCCCTTGTCCGCTAAGGGCAACTGTTTTGTTGCATAAAAGCATTGAAAGATTACAACCGCCGCTATCTCCATGCCACAAAATGCCATGATTATATATTGGATTATTTTGTTAAACGGCTTACCCATTACCAACCTGTCATTATCATTCTCACTAAGCAGCTGCATCTTAAAACCTAATACCGGCGCTAAAAGAGCAAAGTACGCCAAGAAATATCGTGCAGTAAAATGCTCCCACTTTACAAAATGGAATGCTAACAAAGAACTTACCGTTACCGCAATAATATAATCGGTATTCTTCTCTTGATGATGTTTCTTAAGCTTAAAGAATACACCTCTCACCAATAAAACCAAAAGAAATACCGTTAATATTACATTTGGCGTTGCATCGAAAGCATATGTAGGTATTTTTCTAAGTTCAAAAATATTACCTGCTTCCGCTATTATCTCGTTATCTGCATTTACATGCATAAGTTTAGCAAAAGCATATACGATGTACACCCATACTTTTCCAAGCCAAAACCACAAAACGTGAATAATATTGTTTCCAACATTCTTTAAAAAATTAATTATAAGTAGCCTCGGATCATAAGTAAGAGCTAACTGCCCCGGGCCCTGCCATGGATCTGTAATCGCACCATATGTAGCAACATTCCTAGCAACTTCAGGGAGAATTACTACTGCACTCCCACATATTACACTAACCAGCCAAACAAGCACATCTTTATATTTGTCTCCACGCTTCAAGCAAGAAATCATTAACCATACTGCAAACACAACCACTGCAAACATGCCTGATGGTTTAGATAGATAAATAAATCCTATCGAAACAACAAGAGTAACATAACGAGCAATGGCTCTTCTATCTATTTTCAGTGAGTCTTTGTTATGCACAAAATCCAAAATCTGTATCGCCAACGCCAACACAAACATTGTAGCAAACTCATCATTCTGAGTAGTGTAAGCTTCTACCATCGCAATAGGAGTGGCAGCATACACAAATGCTGCAAAGAGTCTCCACTTTGCCTTACATCCGATTTCTCCTGATATAGAATAAACCAACAAGATATTTACAATATATGCCATCCACTGTGTTAAATTCATCAATTGCTCATGGATATTGCCGTATAAAACGTATATCCATAAATCAACAAATTCCTTTAGCGGAGGGCTTCCAAGCATTCTGGAATCGCATGTTGCAAAATGTGCCACGCTTCCATTCTGACACCAAAACCATATTCGGGGAAGATGATAATTTACCGAATCTGGATGGTATATTGTCATAAGTTGCGAGAAAGGCAATATTAAGCAACTGAGCACTGCTATAAGAATTAGAAGGCATCTAACTTCTTTCTGACTGATTATATCAATCCATGCCCTATTATTTGCTTTGTTCCTGTTTCTTATTATGTATATAAGCCAATATAGAATGTATGCTAATGTCAATGCGCATACACAGACTTTATTTATTCCATTTATTAAAGACAACAATTCCGTTGTTACGTATATCCATAAGGACCATATTAGGACTGAGTGGGCCACAGTCAACCCAAGCCTATTTTTGCCATATCTATATTTAGAATATATCGAAAAAAATAAAGCTATTATCATTTAACACCTTTCAGCCAATCAAAAACCTTCAAACATAAGATCGCGACTTCCTTCAGAAAGCGCAAATTCCTGATTAAAAAGCAAAATGACTACATCAGGATTATATTCTTCTATCATTTCATGTGTAATGGGCTCAAGTTCTAAATCATATACACATTTTAGTTCTTTAAACTCCATTGCCAAATATGGAGTCACAACTCTTCCAAATGAATCTGTTATTATAAGAGTTTTAACATCATTCCTGCAATCAAGATTAACATAATTTCTTAATGAGTTATAAACCCAGTCATACGTGTAACGTGATGTATACTTCTTTTGATTCAAGGGAGACATTTCAATCATTACATCTTGCATTGAACCTTCTATAGTTTCTGACTGTTTATTGCATAATAGAAATACCAAAAGTTGCAGAGCAAAATCCTCAAAGTTGCATGAGGAATTTCCTTATTATTGCATCTTGATGTTTGGTATTTCCTTAAATCCATAAATGCTTACGG
>Ga0129307_1000432_pt1 | contig 65046 bp, 38 predicted proteins | sample P1105metagenome_FD_94437 | JGI IMG/M metagenome (GOLD analysis project Ga0129307, IMG submission 94437) | Capybara group fecal microbial communities from Wisconsin, USA - P1105 metagenome | ecosystem: Host-associated > Mammals > Digestive system > Large intestine > Fecal | place: USA: Wisconsin... | reverse complement strand
GCTTGACACAAAATTTTTATCTACCACTGGTTCTCCCAAAACAGCGTAAATTCGGAGAAAACCGATGTTGCAGGAGTGGCTTCAAAAAAATTTAGTGCCTTGTGGCACAAAATATTTCAAAAAAATTTTTGAAGCATCTCAGATAACGTATCTTAGCAGAAAAAGTGCGCAAAAAAATTAAAGGCATTGATAAACAATGCCTTTAATTTTCAGACTTCAGGATCGGCTTCAGGACCGTGAGGCACAGCTTCGGGCTGAGGTGTGCGGGTCTCAGCCTCGGGCTGATCCGGACCTGAAATTTCAGAGTTTTCTATATCGGGGGATGGAAGGAGAACACTGAAGAGCCGTTCATTTTCTTCTGATCCCTTGTCTTTTGGTTCAACGATTTTGGGTTCAACATCTTTTGATTCAATGTCAACGCCTTTAGATCTGGCTTCAAAACGTGTGACCGGACGAGGGGGGGCGATCTCCCCGGGAGACTCCGGCTTTTCCAAAGCCGGATCAGCCTCCGCGGGTGTCGCTGCTATACCCTCATCTTTATTTATATCATGTTTTTCTATTTCCGATTTCGGATCATCGGGAGACGGCGGCTGCGGAGCAGTCTGACCGTTCTCATGAAGTGCAGGGGTATTGTCCACTGCTGGCTTCTGCGGGCTCGGAGCATTGCCGCTGTTATCGGGCTTGGGCGGTTCCGGAGCCGTATCGGGAGGAGTTGGCTTGTCCTTTTCCTCGTTTCCGGGGTGCGGAGCCTTATCATCCTGCTTGGGCGGCTCGACAGGAGGCTTTTCAGGTTTCTTCTTGTCGGCAGGGCCGCTTACATTTATTTTAATACTGGGTTCCTTTATACCGTTTACCAGATCAGCCTTGAGGGGATAATAATCCGAGGTTTTCTGCGTGGATATATATACATCAACGGTATCTCCCTCGCTGATGTAGCCCTTGGCTTTTTCAATATCTATTATCTCGTTGACAACGGTTACCTTGTCCTTGCCCTTGCCGTCGTACTCGCTGAGAATATTGCTTCCCGATTCGTTTACGCTGGTAAGATACTTTACCTCACCCTTCTGGTTGAGGCTCATCTTTATATCAGCTCCTGAGGAAATAAGCACAGTAGAATATGTCTTTACGTTGTGAGCGTAGTACGAATATGCTCCTGCGCTCAGCAGAGTCAGGCAGGCAGCGGCAGCTGCAAGTTTTCCGATGAACATTTTAATATTGCGCGGAGCTTCTTCGGCAGCCGACGAGATAACAGGATCGGTGACAGTCTGACCGACCTCATAACGGAGATTTGCCGCTGTTACAAAGCGAGCCTCCTCATCCATGAGAACGGCATAGCCTTCATGGCATTCCATAACTATGTATTTCATGTTCATTCACCACCTTTTAATACCTGCATGATGTGTCCGCGCATGATCTCGTAGCCGTTGGTGCATATCAGCAGTACGGCCACAAGATAGCGTCGGTGTCTTTCAAGGGATTTGCGTTCAACATCTGCGCCCTGCGCAAGCTTTGCGATCGGAAGGCGCTTTGTCCGCAGGAAAACCTCGAGTACCTCGGGATTGTTCCTTGCGTACTGTACTGCCTTCTGACATATTTCAAGCGTTCGGTGCTGACGTGGTGAATTTTCTGCTACATCTGTCATTGATACGCCGAATTCTTTCATTTGTTCGGTAAGCTCCTCTATCTCCTGCCTGGTAGCTTCGCGGAGCTCGCAGTTCTTATACTCATCGCGCTCATCGGGAATGGTTTCTTTCAGATCATGCTTGTCGTCCTCTGTGGAGTCAAGGGAGATCTGTCCTTTGTTGCGCTTTTCCTTGCGATAATTGTCTATAAGTCTGTTTTTTATCTGAAGTGCTGCAAATTTAAGAAATGAACCGCGTATTTTTGAATAATTGCGGATAGATTCATAAAATGCAAACATTGCTATACTTAACTCATCGTCGCTCTGATCGGGCGGACGCTTGAGAAATTTTGCCGTTTCTGATTTGATAAAAGGCATATATGATGAGATGAGTTCGTCAGCTGCATGACTGTCTGTCTTGGCGGCATACACCTGAGATATGATCTGATGCGCTTCTGGATCCATAACCGGCACCTCCTCATATTGTTTATAGATTACGGAAGCTTTTTTATAAAAACGGGGTATTTTTCTGAAAAAATCATGTTTTTTCTTTTCCGGCCGTGTTCTGCGGTCATGACAGGGAAACACAAACGCAGTGAGCTTCTCATTTTTACGGCAAATAATAGCCGAGCCCGTATGTTTAAGCTCGGCAACTTATGGACACCGTCGGGAAAAGCTCGCAGAACGGTCGTTTTTTGTATAGTGTTATTATACTATATTATTCATAATCTGTCAATATATATTATCGCAATAATCAAAAAACGGAGATAGAAGTCTGCTGAAACACCGCATTTTATGCCGGAACCTTTCCATGACTTGACAAAGCGGGATAATAATGCTATAATTAATCAGATAATTACGGAAGAGGTGTGAGGATGAAAAGATAATCTGCTTTTGAATACATGAATAATCATTTCGACAGTGTGGATATATGCATACTGTCTTATCATGTTGCCAAAAGTGGATTATGTTCTTCATAACCTCTTTTTTGAATATCATAATTGTCTGCTGAAGGGATAATATATCTCTTTTTCTGAGGTTATAAGCGCATAACGGAACTGTTTGGCGGCAAACGGTTCCGTTTTTTATTTGCGGAGCCCGAAAGGAGAGGATAATTATGTCAATGATAAAGATAAGCGATCTTACCTTCTGTTATGACGGAAGCTTCGACAATATATTTGAAAATGCTTCATTTACTCTGGATACCGAGTGGAGACTCGGCTTTATCGGCAGGAACGGCAAGGGAAAGACCACTCTTCTCAGGCTGCTCATGGGAGAGTTTTCCTACAGGGGAGCCATAGATGCTTCCGTAAGGTTCGAGTACTTTCCCTGCACGCTTACTCGGGAGCAGGTTGAGCTCCCTGCGGTGGAATTCATATCAGACCTTAGGAACGGCTGCGAGCTATGGCGTGTGATCTGCGAGCTCGGACTGCTTGGGGAGGAGGCAGATATACTTTACCGTCCGTTCTGTTCGCTGAGTCACGGAGAGCGCACAAAGCTGCTGCTGGCGGCGCTTTTCTCGGGAGAGGGGGATTTCCTGCTGATCGACGAGCCGACAAATCACCTTGACGCTGCCGCACGGGAAAAAGTCAAGGAGTACCTTTCTTCAAAGAAGGGCTTTATACTTGTATCCCATGACAGAGATCTGCTGGACGCCTGCATAGATCATGTGCTTGTGCTGAACAGGCGGTCCATAGAGGTGCAGAACGGAAATTTCAGCAGCTGGTGGGAGAATAAGCAGAAAAAGGATCGCTTTGCGGAGGCTGAGAACGAAAAGCACAGAAAGGAGATAAAAAAGCTCAGGCAAGCAGCAAAGCGCACTGCTGACTGGGCTGACAAGAACGAGCGTACAAAGATAGGCTTCGATCCCGTGAAGGAGCATGACCGCTGCATATCGACGAGGGCGTTTATAGGCGCGAAGACAAAGAAGATGCAGAGCAGGGTGAAGCAGATCGAAAACCGTATAGAAAGGGAGATCGGGGAAAAGGAGGGACTCCTCAGCGATATTGAAAGGACGGAGGAGCTGCGGCTTTCTCCGCTGGTCCACCACAGCAGGAACCTTGTAAATATAAGGGAGCTGAGCCTGCGCTATGCGGGAGCTGACAGACCGGTTTTCAGCGGCCTGACGTTTGAGGTGAACAGAGGGGACAGGATAGCGCTCCACGGCGGGAACGGCTGCGGGAAATCCACGCTGATAAAGCATATACTCCGCAAGGCCGGCATGGGCGGCGAGCTTCCTGTGACCGAGGAAAAGGGGCGCTGCGAAACAGCCTCGGGGCTTGTCATCTCCTATGTGGATCAGGATACGTCGGGGCTTAAGGGCTCAGTAGAGAACTTCTGTGCAGAGCGCGGACTGGACCTCAGTATGTTCTGTACAATACTCCGTCAGCTCGATCTTGAAAGGACGCAGTTCCTGAAGGACATCAGCGACTATTCTGAGGGGCAGAAAAAGAAAGTGCTCCTTGCGGCAAGCCTGCTGACACCGGCGCACCTTTATATATGGGACGAGCCGCTGAATTTCATTGACGTTTTTTCGAGAATGCAGATAGAAAGGCTTATACTTGAATATGAACCCACCATGCTTTTTGTGGAGCATGATGTAAGGTTCCGCGAAAAAACAGCTCTTAAAACCATTGAACTGCCATAAATCAGGGCCACCCATACGGGTGGCCCTGATCATAGTATTCATTTGCCTGAGGAAGATTTTCCGAGTACAAAGCTTGTCATAAGGACAAGATCGTTGAGCTGAACGCTTCCGTTCTTATCCATGTCGGCAAGCTCGTTGACAGCCTTGCCGCCCTCTGCGCTGAGCAGCTCCCTGCGGCAAAGCGCCACGTCAAAGGAATCTATCCTTTTATCGCCGTTAAGGTCGCCGAGCAGATCCCATGGCAGTGATGTCTTTGCTCCCTCGGGAGTATATGTCTCAGTGATACCGTCCTTGTATTTTATGTTTATCACAAATTTCCCGATCGAGGCTGAGCCTCTGGAGTTTAAGCCTTCAACACATATGGCAAGATCGTTCAGAAGATCGAATTTATGATCGTAGGATACATATTTCTCGCTTTCCGCCTTGAATGCTGCTATATGCTTGGTAAGGTCTATCGTTCCGCTGAATGCCGTGGGCCCGTCGCCCTTGACAGGAGTTACCTGCTCAACGCTCCAGTACTGAGTGTTTACGGAGGCACTCTCCGCCGGATCGATGTATATGTCGTTTACATTCTCGCTGACGCCGGAATAATTCTTTTTGTTCATATAGATCTCGTATACCGTTCCGTTATCCTCTGTTACAGGAACGTCGGGCATGGGAGGATCAAGAAACATCTTATCATCGTTTTTAAGATAGGCAAGGTCTATGCGGAATTCATTCTTCGTATTGTCTGAAAGAGGCAGGAAACCATGGAGACTGACGCTTGTATAGTCTGTTTCCGATTCATCTATGGTCGTGAAGTCGATAACACCGCTGTAATCCACGGTTATGCTTTCCACCTTTGTCAGATCGAGGCCTTTGCCGTCAAAATGCCTGCCCGCTTCCGCATAGCAGTTGCATTCGTCCTTGTTTTCCCATGTGAAATCGAACATACCCGCATCGTTGGGTTCGAAAGAAAAATCATTTTCGTGGAAGTTTTCGACCGAGTAGTAATAAGGACCTGCGGGGAAGAGCGATACGTCCATTGAAAGCCTGCTTGCTTCAAGGGAGCAGCCGAAATCCTCGGAGCTGATCTCAAAGGAAGCCGACTCTATGGTATCTGCGGAAAGCCCGTATTCCTCAAGGCTGCTTAAAATGTCGGCAGCGTTGTATATATGGCAGCTGCGGTAAAGACGGTCGGGCGATATTTTGGTGCTGCGGTAGCCGTGATTAAGCATATATGTGTCGCACTGATAATCCGTGAGCCAGTAATCCGTATGCTTTTCATCTGTGCCGTCGTTTTTTACAGTATAGGTGAAGGGGAATACATTCATCGGCCTTACTTCCCAGCGGTTTTCGCGGAGCTTTAACAGTCCTGAGCCCTGATCGCTTGTCAGTTCTGCGTTTATGCCTTTTTCTGCGTACATATCCGCAATGGTCTTCGCGCTTATGCCCGTGCCCGCATCAACTATGAACACCTTCTGACCGCCGTTCAGATCCATTTCGAGGATACCGCTGAAGCGGCTGTCATCGGTCTTGCCGCCGTTCAGAGTGAAGGAATAATCCTCCCTGAAGAGAGCCACGGTGTTTTTATCAGACTTAACGGGTTCGGACAGCAGAGTCTTGGTGATGCTGCTTTTGCCCTCCGGCCATGAGAAGATGAAGTCCCCGTCCTTTTCGTTATCGTATACCTTTAAAGTAATATCCTCGGGCTTGCATGAGGAGCTGTAGGAATAGGTGCAGCCATTCTTTTCGATCGTGCCGTCTGAGCCGGCGGGAGTGCTGCCGTCCTTTGCGGGCTTTTCCTTTATTGAGCTGCTTGCGAGAACAGCTTCACCGCGGCATTTGTAGGCTTCGATATTCAAAGAGAGCCTGTCGAGAGTGCCTGAGTCCTTGCCCAGCTCTTTATAGGCTTCAAAATGTGCGCCCACATCTATTTTACCCATATAATAATCGGCACTGTCAGTCATCTCTCCGCCTTTGCGCAGGCTTATGAATTTTTCATTATAATATCCGCCGTTTATATCACGGACAAAATCCTTCTTATAGTAAAGCTCGTAGCTCTTTCCGTCGGAAACGAAGCTGCCGAGATCCTCGAAGCCGCTGTTCTCTCCTATAAAGCTCTTTTCGTTTGAAACAAGGTCGGTAAAAAAGAACTCTGCGGGAGGGTCCGATAATGCTCCGTAGGCGCATACGTATACGCAGGAGTCGGCATCGTCGGAATTGGGCGTATAATCAAGGGACAGATCATAGCTTACGGTATAATCCTTTGAAGCGGGTCGGGTATTTATAAGACCCTTGCTGAAAAAGCAGTTGGCCTTTGCATTCCATGCCGCATAAAAACCGCCGTTATTATAGGGAGAAAAAGTGTACAGATCGGTGTCGCTCTGGATCCAGTATTCATAGTCGTACCCGTTGATGGTGACGATTTTTGTCAGGACCGCACCGGCTCTGAACGGTATCGCAGCCGTAGCTGCTGCCGTTACGCATATTGCGGCAGTGACCGCCGAGGCGGCGCGTTTAAAGATTTTTAAAGTCATAATATACCTCCTTAAAATGTGAGAATTATAAATGTCAAAAGGGTACATTTTCCCTTATAACATGATTATACAAGAAAGATTGCGGCAAAACAAGTCGTTTATTGTTGTTTTTCAGCATCGTACAGCTTTCTTTGCAGTATCAAGCCCTGCGGCGGTAGCAGAGTTTGACATATCTGTCTGCTGAGGATATAATGAAGATATGCACAGACCACAGAAAAGACTTCCAAAGGATATAAAAAAGACACATCGAGCTGTTATACTGTAGTTAAAGTAATAAGGAGCGCGTAACTTATGAAAAAAATACTTCTTATAGAGGACGATCCCGAGATATGCGAGGTGATCCGCGAATATTTCGGAAACAAGGGCACAAAGGTCGAAGCGGTCAATAACGGCAGTGAGGCTTCGGATATGATAAACGAAGGAACAGACGGCTATGAACTGGTACTGCTTGACATAATGCTCCCGGGTACGGACGGCTTCGCTTTGTGCAGACAGCTCCGCAGCAGGAGCGACGTCCCCATAATATTCATCACCGCCCGCGGCCGTGAGGAGGACATTCTCAGCGGATACGACCTCGGCTGCGACGATTATATAGTAAAGCCCTTCATGCTGTCTGTGCTTTTCAGCAAATGCGAAGCCCTTGTGCGCAGAGCTGACGGCAGAAAGGATACGGTGCTGAGCTGCGGCGGCATAAGCCTCGATACGAGGTCTCTGCGCTGCTTTGCAGACGGCAGCGAGGCAGAGCTCCCGCCCAAGGAGTTCGCCATTCTCCGTTATCTTATGGAACATGAGGACTGGGTAGTCACAAGGGATACTCTCCTCAATACGGTATGGGGCTATGACTATTTCGGCAGCGACCGTGTGGTGGATAACCATATTAAAAAGCTCAGAAAGGCTCTCGGCAGCGCAGGTTCGCAGATAAAGACACTTGTGGGGCGGGGGTATAAGCTTACAAAGGAGTGAGCAGAATGATAAAGAGATTACTGAGATACAGAAAGGAGCGCAGACTGAAACGCACTACCTTCCTGAAAATGTTCATAAAATCGATGATACTGCCGGTGATCATCATGGTAATACTCGGAAAGTATGTACCGATCTGGATAATGTACGCTGTCGGATCAAACAGCAGCCGCATTGAAAGTAATTACTCAAACGTGCTGGAAAAAAAGATACTTGCAGGCGACAGCGGCAGATTCCCCTATCCTTTCTATATGTGCATGAACGGTTCTGCTGACATACGTCCTGTGGGAGGCTATATCGACCCGAGAACATGGGTAGAGCCGACGGGATATTCCGTTTCCTTTTTGTTTGACAAGAACGGAGATATTATTTACTCCAACCGCGCGAAGCTGTTTGCTTTTGTGGAGTACGGCGGCGGATTGCCTCCGAAATACTGGGACGAGTACGGGAAGCCCTATAAGCAGCTGTATGTATACGATCCGCTGGAATTTGACTATCCCGAGATAAACAAAGTGTTTGAGGACAATTATGCTTCCGGAAGCTATGATGAATATTGCAGTATCGAGCTGAAAAGCCTATATGTTAACGAAGCCGAGCATAAGATGATCCCCCATGAGATGACAGTATATAAGGAAAGGTCTGATTACGGCTTCCTCGACTACGGCTTTACGGAGGATGGGAGGATATTTGAGAGCAATCAGGAGAGGCTTGACTCCTATGACGTTACGGTAGAGGCGGATGTCGGGGGCTATGAGCTTATCGAGCTGCATAACGGCGCAGATGATATATATCCCAAGGCTTCCATTACAACCATTTTGGGAGCGGATCCGGAAATATTTGACAGTACAGCCGAAAAATACAGGCAGAGATTCAGCGCATATTTTAATTCAGACCGCAAACAACTCGACTTTGAAGACGGCGATCCGTATTTAAAAAGCATTATCAACGGCAGAATACGCAAATCCAACACTGAAAACAAGGATAACATATACGGGTATTTCTCCATGGTCTGTACCGACATGGAGGGCGTCGGAAAATGGAGAAGATGCATCTTTTGGCTGGGACTCCTTTTCGGCTTGATGACGCTGACGGCAATACTCCGCAGCTGGAGCAGGAACGTGAAGAACAAGGCTCATTATGCCTTTGAGGACTATCAGCGGGCTCTCACCAATAATCTCGCCCACGACCTGAAAACTCCCCTTGCCGTCATAGGCGGCTATGCCGAGAACCTTATGGAGATGCGTAAGGACAGCGGCAGCGAAAAGGAACTTAAATACCTCAGCGGCATTCTCAATAATGTATCAAATACCGATAATATAATAAGCAGGACCCTTAGTCTCAGTCAGACCGAGCAGCTGAAGCCGAACAAAGAGAAAGTTGATATAAATGAGATAGTAAATAGAACGACAGAGAAGTATTATTATAAGATAAAGGAGAGAGAACTGAATATCACTTCCGAGGGAAAGGGCCAGTGGAACACCGACAGGGACGCCCTGACAATGATAGTGGATAATCTTATATCCAACGCAGTGAAGTATACACCCGCAGGTGGCAGCATCAGGGTGACGTCGGACAGCAAACGTCTCACTGTATCCAATAACATTGCAGAGAAGCTTGACACAAAGGATCTGAAAATGCCGTTTGTAAAGGGCGAAAAATCAAGAAGTGACAAAAAGAGCAGCGGTCTCGGACTGTCCATTGCGGACAGCGCCGCAAAACGATGCGGCATGAAGCTCAGCCTGAGCTGTACCGATAAGCAGTTCACAGCGACACTTAAGCAGTGACATAAGCAGAGCCATAGTATCTTCCGTGATATTACGGGGATACTATGGCTTTTTTCAGTTATATGATGAATTAGATCACATATCCTTTCCCCTTAGCTGCCAGAAGGCTATGGCGCCTGCGGCGGCAACGTTGAGGGAATCCACGCCGTTTGCCATGGGGATCCTTATGGTATAGTCACATTCGGCTATAGTGGAGGCTTTCAGACCGTCGCCCTCGGTGCCGAGTATCACGGCGAGCTTTGGCTCGGAGATCAGTTTCGGATCGTCTATGCGGACTGTGTCGCTGCGCAGAGCCATGGCCGCGCAGGCGAAGCCCATGTCCCGGAGCTCGGTAATATAACCGGGAGCCCCCGAACTCAGATAAGTCCAGGGTAGGCGGAACACGGTTCCCATGCTTACTCTTACCGTCCTGCGGAACAGAGGATCGCTGCATGACGGAGTAAGGACGACGGCGTCAAAGCCGAGAGCGGCGGCGGAGCGGAAAACGGCTCCGATATTGGTCTGGTTCATAACGTCTTCCAGCACGGCTATGCGTGTTGCATTTCCGAGTATATCCCCGGCCGTGGGCAGAGCCTTTCTTCTCATGGCGCAGAGGGCTCCCTGAGTCAGCTTAAAGCCCGTAAGCTGCTGAAGCAGCTGCGGCGGGGCGGTGTATACGGGAACGTCTCCGCATTGACTGATGATGTCGGAAGCCTGTCCGTTGATGTATTTCTGCTCCATGAGAAGCGATACCGGTTCATATCCCGAATCAAGGGCAGTCCTTATCACCTTGGGGCTTTCTGCTATGAAGATACCCTCTCCTTTGCCAAAGAAGTCCGGCAGCACCTTTTCCGAGGTACAGATGTACGGAGAAAGCTCGGGCAGGGAAAGGTCGGTTATTTCGATTATATTGGGCATGATAATTCTCCGATCGTGTTTTTTACATTGTAACACATACTTCCGCGGAAAGCAAGGGGAACTGCTGTAATGCTTTACTTTCGGACGGTGTTGTGATATAATACATTTAAACCATCAAAAAGGAGGAACGCCTGTGCTTGATCTTGAAAATATTGAAAAATACAGAGAAAACAACCGCATAGAAGCAAAAAAAGCTACAGGCGGACTTCCTGTGAGTCTTTGGGAGACTTATTCCGCCTTTGCGAATACTCTCGGCGGAGTGATACTTCTTGGCGTTGAGGAATATAAGGACAAAAGCCTTCATCCCGTTGACCTTACCGAGACCGAGTGGATGCTCAGGGACTTCCGTGAGATAATAAACGATCCCCGCAGGGTGAGCATAAATATACTTGGCAGCGAGGACGTTCAGGTGCGTGAGGCAGAAGGGAAGCGGATCATCGTTATAAATGTTCCACGTGCGGAAAGAGACCAGAAGCCCGTATATATCAACGGTGATCCCATAAGCGGCACCTACCGCAGGAACGGCGAGGGCGACTACAGGTGCACCTATGACGAGGTGCAGGCAATGCTCCGTGATTCGCTGGCAAGGACTCCCGATATGGCGGTGCTTACCGAAATGGACTGCGGGGTTTTTGACAGCGGAAGCATACGGAGCTATCGCAGCAGACTGAAAGACATATCTCCCGATCACGGGCTCTGCGTTCTTGAGGACGAGGAATTCCTGCTGAAGCTGGGAGCTGCGGGCAGGGACAGCGGCGGAAAGCTCCACCCCACGGCGGCGGGACTTCTTATGTTCGGAAGAGAGCACGAGATACTGCGGGAGTTCCCCGCGTACTTTCTTGAATACCGCGAGGATTCGGGAAAAGCTGCCGATAACAGGATAGTTTCCTCGTCGGGAGACTGGAGCGGCAACCTGTATGACTTTTTTGTAAAGGTCAGCGGCAGACTTGAAAATGATGTATGCGTCCCGTCGGAGCAGAATGGTGGAGATTCCGTAAGAGCTGCCCTTAAGGAGGCGCTGGCCAACTGTCTTGTAAATGCGGATTATTACGGCAAGGAGGGACTTGCCATAGTAAGAGGCAGCGGCGGCATAAGCTTTTCCAATCCCGGAGGGTTCAGGATTGGCGTAGATACTGCAAGGCGTGAGGGCGTTTCGGATCCGAGAAATACCTCGCTCGTCAGAATGTTCAGCCTTATTGGCGCCGGCGGCAGCGGCGGAAAGGGACTTCCGGCTATTTTCAGAACGTGGAACAGGCAGGGCTGGAGCGCTCCCGTTATAAAGGAGGAGTTTGCTCCCGACAGGATAACTCTGTCCCTGTCCATAGGTCAGGGCGCACAGAATATCAGCAAATCAGCCTCGGAGCTGCGCAGGGAGGCAGTGATCGACTATCTGACCTATTGCGTATCGGCAGGGATCGGAGAGCTTTCCGAGCTTCTCGGTACTGGCACCGCGGAGACCGGAAAGCTGACGGAGCAGCTTGCTTCCGAGGGGATAATCGTGGCCGAGGAAGGGGAAAACGGCATGATATACAGACTTAAAAGCTGAACGCAAGGAGAAAAGCATGATAGAGCATATCGCAATGTATGTGGAAGATCTTGAAGCGGCAAGGTACTTCTTCATAAAGTATTTCGGCGGTGTAAGCAGCAGTGGATACTTCAATCCGCAGACAGGCTTCCGTTCGTATTTTGTAAGCTTTGAGAACGGTGCAAGGCTTGAGCTCATGAACCGTCCGCAGCTATCGGACGAGCCTAAAAGTACGTTTAGGACGGGCTATGCCCATATAGCCTTCAGTGTTGGCGGCAGTGAGAGGGTGGACGAGCTGACGGAGCAGCTGCGCTCCGACGGATATGAGGTGCTCAGCGGCCCGAGGACGACAGGCGACGGGTATTATGAAAGCTGTATACTGGCTGTCGAGGACAACGTTATAGAGATAACTGAATAGTTTTGAAGCTGTATACGGCGGATCGGCTTTGAATATATAAAAATCTTAACGTAAGCTCGGCGGTATTGCGGCACAATTTTAACGTTATGGTATTTTCTTGATGTATTTTTTATGAAAACCCGCACTTTTTGAACATCATATCATAACATTCCGCAATAAAAAGCTTGCATTTTTCATATGCGGTGCTATAATAAAAGAAGAGAAGGTCGGAGGGCTGCGTTTTGTAATTCCCGTATAGTCTCCGATAGTCTCGGTGCGGGATCTGCACTCCCGTATGTAAAAGGAATTTGTTGTAAGGGACAAATCAGAGAAAGCTGTACTCAGAGAGTACAGCTTTTTTCTTGCTTACTTTGACGTTATGATACCGAGACACAGCTCCAGCGCGGGAGTGAGAGAGGCTTCGCCGAAGCTCCGCCTGTCGTAGTTCCGCACATCTGCAAGGGAGTCGGCTGTAAATAGCAGCATACCGAAATCGGCTCCGCGGAATTTCGCACAGGCGGCAAGAGCCGCACATTCCATTTCTACCGTGTCGCAGCCCTCGCTCCGGCGTTTGTTTACCTTGTCCGGAGTTTCGCGGAAGAGTCCGTCGGTGGTCCATGTGGTGCATTTTTCATAACCGATGCCATTACTGCCGAGATATCTGCATATCTGATCCGTCATTTGCATATCGAGCTCAACAAATCGTGACGGCGGCATATAATGATAGGAGCAGCCCTCGTCGCGGAGAGCCCTCACGGGTACGAGAAAGCGGTTTTCGGGCATATCCCTGAGAACACCGCAGGAGCCTGCGGATATTATGTGCTTAACTCCGTTATGCAGAAGTATCTCCATAGTCTGGACAGCTGCGGGAGCACCCATCGGAGCCTGACAAAGGCATATCTCCTCGCCGCCGTGTCTGATTATGTATAACGGATAGTCGCGGGTTATGGATTTTATCACCTCGGCCGTTTCAGCGCCGCTGGCTGCTGCGTATTCGTAGATACAGCTGCCGAGAAAGCCGAATACTGCCTTTCCCGGGAGCCTTACATTTATTCTGTGACCGAACAGCGCTTCTGCTGACGGATCAAATTCAAGTATCGGTGCGTCGTGATTCATCATTGCGTATGGATTCCTTTCTTTTTCATGCCCTGCAACGGGGCTTCCAATGCTATTATTATAAACTATTTGTATGAAAAAAACAATAATTTCACAATAATTGGATTGAAATTAGGATAATAATATGATATAATATTAATGATATTATATGATGAGCGGCAGGATCAACGCAGTATCCGCGAAATTGTTTCGTATGCGGGAAGTGCTGCGTGAGCAATATGTGCGCAGCGGTGCGATGCCGTTCTGCGTGTGAAATCGGAGATCATCAGGGAGGTGGCAGGATGAAGGAAATACTGCAAAGGCTCTGCGACAAATATCTCATAACCCTCGGACTTTTTACCGATCTTTACCCTCTTGAAAGAGACATACTCTACCCCGTATGTGCAAATGTTTTCTGTGCCGCTGACGCGGGATTCGAGCTCGACAAATTCACTGCCAGCATGAACATGATAAAACAGAATCCCAAGCTTCTGTCAAGTCTGAGAAGTACTGTCCGTCCGCTGATAGCCTCATGGCTCGCGGTCAGCGACGACCCCAGAGGCGAGCTTGAAAAATATCTTGACTGCTATGAACTGCTCAGGAAGTACTTTACAAATTCCGAGCACCTTGCACTGCTTGCCGTGCTTCTTGTGAGGATCACTCCCCACGATCAGGCGGAGGAGCGGATAAAGAGAGGCAGACATATATACGAGCTTATGAAAAAGGAGCACCGTATCCTTACCACAAAGGAGGATGTTGCCTTTGCTGTGATGCTGGCCTTTTCGGACAAGACCGACAGCGGGCTCATAGAGGATATGGAGGCGAGCTACAGGCTCCTCAGGCACAGTGCCGACAATAACAGCATACAGACCGTATCCCACGTTCTTGCCATGTCGGGCGGTGCGCCCGAGGAGAAATGCGCAAAGTTCGGCAGACTCAGGGACGAAATGGTGCAGAAGGGGAGAAAATACGGAAAGCATTACGAGCTTGCCATGCTGGCTGCCCTCGCCATAACCGACAGGAGCTGTGAGGATATAATCCGCGATGTAAGCGATATAGAGGCTTTCCTCGGAGAGTACAGGACGGTCAACGATCTCTCGGGCTTCGGCGCCGAGGAGAAGAGCATACATGCCTTTATGCTGCTGACCACCGCCTATTCGGGCGACGGGAGCAGCGTTCCGGACGAAAATAAACGCGCACTGCTTGCGGCACGTCAGGCAGCGCTGTATTCCGTAATGGTGTACAGCATGATGACGGTGGCTCCCGTAGTGCCCCACTGATCTGACAGCTTATAAAGACATGCCGCGGCAGGTCTGATATAAAAATGAAACGGAGGTAATCAGATGAAAGCTGATAAGTACATCATTACTGGTTCAAAAAAGATCGACATAAGGAAGCTCCCCACAAACAGCAAGGAAGACAAGGTGCTGAAGGAGGAGATAATACAGAAATATGAGGAGAACAAGCAGGAGCTCATAGCCTTGCAGGACAAGTTCTATGCCGACGCGAGAGAAGGCCTTATCATCGTTATACAGGCACTGGACGCTTCGGGCAAGGACTCTACCATAAAGAATGTTTTCAGCGGCATCAATCCTCAGGGAGTAAAGGTGCATTACTATAAGGCGCCCACTGCCGACGAGCTGGCTCACGATTACCTCTGGAGAGTGCATCAGAACGTTCCCCGCAGGGGCGAGATAGCAATATTCAACAGGAGCCATTACGAGGATCTTGTTACCGTACAGGCCGAGGAGATATGGAAGGGTTATCATATGTCCGGCAGGGTCCTGGACGATACGAAGAAGAAATTCTTTGAAAAGCGCTACGATCAGGTGAATAATTTCGAGCAGTATCTCTATGAGAACAGCTACCGTGTTATAAAGATCTTCCTCCACGTTTCAAAGGAGGAGCAGACGGGACAGCTCCTCGAAAGGATAGAGCTTCCCGAGAAGAACTGGAAGTTCCGCGCAGACGACCTTAAGGTAAGGGACAAGTACGACTCTTACCTGAAATGCTTCAATGAGGTCATAAACAGCACCTCCACAAAGGAGAGCCCCTGGTATGTGCTCCCGGGCGATCAGAGGTGGTACACCCGATACCTTGTGACCGAGATACTCCTTGACGTGCTGAAGGCCTGCAAGCCCGAGTATCCGGAACTGCCTCAGGAGGAGAAGGACAAGCTTCCCGAGTGCAGGCGCATACTCAGTGATGCCATAGCTGAATATGCAGAGGAGAAGATAAAGTCTGCCGGCAAGGCGAAGGTGCCTGAAAAGGTCAAAGCTGCGGAAAAAGACGAAAGCAGCAAGAAAAAGTCCAAGAAAAAGAGCAAAAAGTGATACATCTGCGCCCCGACCCCTCAGCGATCGGGGCGCCTGCAATTGTAATCATATTTTCATCTTTATTCCATTGACTTCACACAAAAGCTGTGATATAATTGATGTGAGCCGATGAACGCTATATGGTCGTCATCGGCACATCAAAAGTTAGGGCGGCGCACTTTCACACAAATCGCGGAACCTGAACTTAATACCGGTTGATGTCATATTCATTACACATATTCTGTAAGGGGGAAGATATGGGAAACAGTGAATACCGCAAGACTATCGATTATATTCTCGATCTGATCCGCAGCGGTATGCTTCAGGTGGGCGATAAGCTGCCGACCGAGAGAAGTATATCAGAAAAGCTCGGGATCAGCCGCAATACCGTCCGCGAAGCCCTCAGGGGGCTTGAGATACTCGGTATCGTAAACGGAAAGCAGGGTTCGGGAAACTATCTTACGGACAATATATCCGAGTCGATGTCAAAGGCTATGGATATAATGCTGCTTATGAACAAGACCTCCAAGGAGGAGATAAGTACGTTCAGACGTAGCATGGAAAAGTCTGTGTGCAGCTATCTTATCTCGAAGGGCTGCAGCTCCGAGAATAAACTGAAGATAGTTGCTGCGCTGAACAGACTTAAGGAATCCGAGGGAACGGACGAACAGACCGTTGCCGACAGAGACTTCCACTATTCGCTTATATACGCTACAGAAAACAGCTTCTGGATTACTCTTATGGAAGCGGTATCCGAGGTGTATATGCGCTGGATAGACAATTTCCTGATGACAGCCGACAGCGAGGTGCGCAAACGGCTCCAGGACGCTCACGAAAAGATGGTGCAGGGGATTATCACAGGGGATATGGTATTCTGCTTCTGCGCTATCGACGCACATTATGACCTGATTGACAAAAGCTTCGAATGAAGAAAGAGGAATGTTATGAGGAAGGCACGTTTCTTTGCTGCTTTTTCGGCAGCGCTTATCGCTTTGAGTGCCGTTTCGTGTTCAAAACCGATCTACGTTGACGACAATGTGGAGACAACGACGGAACAGATAACGGCAACTGGAGAAGGGGAAAAGGAAACTACGTCGTCAAACAAAAATAAAGATACCGACGACATCAACTCATACATCAAAGTACAAAACGCAAAACCCGCTATGTGGAGGATCACCGATCCGGAGACCGGCAATGAGATCAATATGCTGGGAGCTCTCCGCTTTTCCACAAAGTATACCTTCGATATGCCCGATTATATCAATGAGGCATATGACAGCTGCACAGGTGTTGCCGTTGAATACAGCATAACCAATATGGCGAATATAACACCGGGCTCGGAGGAGTTCAAGAAGACGCAGGAGCTGTACAACCGTATGGCCTATAACGACGGTACGACTATAAAGGACCATATATCGGCCAAGACCTATGAGATCGCCAAGGAATATCTTACAGAAAACTCATACTATAACAATATGGTGGAGAGCTTTGTGGCTAACGGCTGGGTATCGCAGGTGAATACCGTCGCTATCGGAAAGGTAGAGAACCTTGTATGGGAGACGCTTGATGCCCGCTTTGAGAACAGGGCCAAGCTGGACGGCAAGGATATTGTCGGAATAGTTGATATTGATATGCAGATCAAGACTGCCGATGCCTGCTCTGATGAGCTGGCGGACTTCATGATATACGATACGATAAGGAGAGTCAAGGATATAAGGAGCTTCGTTTCCAACCTTGCCTATCAGCATGACTGCTGGGCACGGGGCGATGTGGATCCCCTGGACGAGGAATACTACTGGAGCGACCGTTCCGCGGATCTTGACGACGACTATGAAAGATACCTTGACGCCACCCTGTATCCGACCAATGCCGTTATCGCCGAAAAGGCGGAGAATTACCTGAAAAACGGAGAGAAGTACTTCTTTGTAGTGGGAGTTACTCATTTTTCGGGTGCAAGAGGCGTTGATGACATACTTGAGGAAAAAGGCTATAAGGTAGAGATGATAAAGTAAATACCGGATAACAAAGCGCTTGTGCAATAAGTACAAGCGCTTTAATGTTATTATGTGCATTCATACAAAGGTAAAATGCCGCCGGAAACTGTTCTGCGGACGGAACCCGGAACTGAAAAACCAACAAAAAAAGCACCGTATTATTTTCAAATTCGGCGCTTTTCTATAAATCGTTGCGGAGCCCCTTGACATGGGACAAAATCTGTATTATAATGTTATAATGTATCAATATGGAATAGTATCGCTATTTTGCAAGATATTATAGCATACATTGCACAGACTTGTCAATAGTTTCTGCAAAAATTTTTTCAGGATGATACGATAACAAAAAATAATACCGTTACGCCGGTGAGATATGCGGCGGACGGCAAAAAAATACAAGGAGGTTCCGCCTATGGTGAATGTTACACCTAAGCAGCTGGGAAAAAATGTCAGAATGAGCTTCGGTAAGATTACCGAGCCTCTGGATATGCCGAACCTTATCGAGGTGCAGAAGAACTCGTATAAGTGGTTCAAGGAAGAGGGACTTCGCGAGGTATTCCGCGAAATGACAGCCATTACGGATTACAATGGCAATCTTGTCCTCAACTTCAAGGACTATCGGTTTGACGAGACCCCCAAATACTCTCTCGCAGAGTGCAAATCAAGAAGGACCACCTATCAGGTCGCTATGAGAGCTACCGCGACTCTTGCCAACAAGGAGACGGGAGCGGTAAGCGAGAGTGAGATCTATATGGGTGACTTCCCTCTTATGACCGACAGCGGTACCTTCGTTATAAACGGTGCCGAGCGTGTTATCGTATCACAGCTCGTCCGTTCACCGGGCGTTTATTATGCCTTCACCAAGGACAAGACAGGTAAGGATCTCTTCAGCTCACAGATCATACCGAACCGCGGTGCTTGGCTCGAATATGAACAGGATTCCAACGATGTTGTTTATGTCCGTATAGATAAGAACAGAAAGATCCCGCTCACTACCTTCATCAGGGCTCTGGGCGAAGAGGGAACCGACGAGGAGATCTTCGAGGTATTCGGAGAGGATGAGCGCCTCAGACAGACCATCCTTCAGAAGGATCAGACCAAGAACCGCTCAGACGCCCTCATCGACGTGTACAAGAAGCTCCGTCCCGGCGAGCCTCCTACGGTCGAGAGCGCAGTGAGCCACCTCAATAACCTTTTCTTCGAGGCAAAGAGATACGATCTCTGCCGCTTCGGACGCTACAAGTACAACAAGAAGCTGGGTATTGCTTCACGTCTTTCCGGCAGGACCCTTGCACAGCCTATCGTCAACGAGATGACAGGCGAGATACTTGCCGACGCAGGTGAGACCCTCACATACGACAAGGCCTGCGAGATTGAGCAGGCAGGCGTTTACAGCGCATATGTGACCGTTGAGGCCAAGGAGTACTACACCGACGAGCGCGGCGAGATCTCCGTACGCATGGTGGAAAAGACCGTTAAGGTAATAGGCAACGGCATGGTGGACATCAAGGGCTATGTTGACTTTGATGCAGAGAAGTACGGCATCAACGAGAAGGTCTCCTTCAGCGTCCTCAAGGATATCATGGACAATGCCGCCGATGCAGACGAGCTTGAGGAGACTATCAAGAAGAAGGCCGACGAGCTCTCACCCAAGTACATCACCCTTGACGATATAAGAGCTTCCATCAGCTACTTCCTCAACCTCTGCGAGGGTGTGGGTACTGTTGATGACATAGACCACCTCGGCAACAGACGTATCCGCTCTGTAGGCGAGCTCCTCCAGAACCAGTTCCGTATCGGTTATACCAGAATGGAGCGCGGTATCCGTGAGAGAATGAACCTCCAGACTCAGGACGTGAACACACTCACTCCCCAGACACTTATCAATATAAGACCTATATCCTCGGCTATGAAGGAGTTCTTCTGCTCCTCACCTCTGTCACAGTTCATGGATCAGAACAACCCTCTTGCCGAGCTTACACATAAAAGACGTCTTTCAGCCCTCGGTCCCGGAGGCCTTTCAAGAGACCGTGCCGGATTCGAGGTACGTGACGTTCACTACAGCCACTACGGAAGAATGTGTCCTATCGAGACTCCGGAAGGACCTAACATCGGACTTATCTCCTATCTGGCTACATTTGCAAGGATCAACGAGTACGGCTTCATCGAGGCTCCCTACAGAAAGGTAGACAAGGCTACAGGCGTTGTTACAAACGAGGTGGTTTACATGACTGCCGATATGGAGGATAACTTCGTTGTAGCTCAGGCAAACGAGCCTCTCACAGAGGACGGCAAGCTGGCAAGACCCCGTGTAAACGCACGTTACCGCGATCAGATCCTCGAGTGCGAGCGCGAGAAGGTGGACTACATGGACGTTTCGCCTAAGATGGTCGTTTCAGTCGCTACCTCAATGATACCTTTCCTCGAGAACGATGACGCGAACCGTGCTCTCATGGGCTCCAACATGCAGAGACAGGCTGTTCCGCTCCTTAAAACAGAGCGTCCTTTCGTTGGTACAGGTATGGAGTACAAGGCTGCCGTTGACTCGGGCGTATGCGTTGTCTCCGATTACGACGGAAAGATAACATACGTTGACGCCGACAAGATCACTATGGTGGACACAGACGGCGTTGAGCACAAGTACGAGCTCATCAAGTTCAAGCGTTCCAACCAGGGTACCTGCGTAAACCAGAGACCTATCGTCACAGCAGGCGAGGAGGTCAAGAAGGGACAGGTGCTTGCAGACGGTCCTGCTACCGCTGACGGAGAGATCTCCCTCGGTAAGAATGCCCTCATCGGCTTCATGACCTGGGAGGGCTACAACTACGAGGACGCCGTTCTCCTTAACGAGAGACTTGTAAGAGAAGATGTGTTCACATCTGTTCATATCGAAGAATACGAGATCGAGTGCCGTGATACAAAGCTCGGTCCCGAGGAAATAACAAGAGATATCCCCAATGTGGGTGACGACGCACTGGCTAACCTTGACGAAAACGGTATCATCCGTATCGGTTCCGAGGTTAATTCGGGAGATATACTCGTAGGTAAGGTAACGCCCAAGGGCGAGACAGAGCTTACCGCAGAGGAGAGACTTCTCCGCGCTATCTTCGGTGAGAAGGCAAGAGAAGTACGTGATAATTCACTTAAAGTACCTCACGGTGAATCGGGCGTTATCGTTGACGTAAAGGTATTCACAAGAGATAACTGCGACGAGCTTTCGGCAGGCGTGAATATGCGCGTTATCTGCTATATCGCTCAGAAGCGCAAGATCACAGTCGGCGATAAGATGGCCGGCCGTCACGGTAACAAGGGCGTTGTTTCACGTATACTCCCCGAGGAGGATATGCCCTTCCTTCCTGACGGTACGCCTCTCGACATCGTGCTCAATCCTCTCGGCGTTCCTTCGCGAATGAATATCGGACAGGTACTTGAGGTGCACCTCGGCATGGCCTGCAAGGCTCTCGGCTGGCACATCATGACTCCCGTATTCGACGGCGCTCACGAGGACGATATACGTGAATGCTTCAATATGGCGAACGAGCACGCAAAGGAGCACAAGGACGATATGTTCGAGCTCAAGGCTATGGACAAGGTCATCAACCCCAATGCTCTTGAATTTACAGACGATTGTAAATTTACTCTCTATGACGGACGTACAGGTGAAAAGTTCGATAACCGCGTAACTGTGGGCTATATGTACTACCTCAAGCTCCACCACCTCGTAGATGATAAGATCCACGCACGTTCCGTTGGTCCGTACGCACTGGTAACTCAGCAGCCTCTGGGCGGTAAGGCTCAGTTCGGCGGTCAGCGTTTCGGAGAGATGGAAGTATGGGCTCTTGAAGCTTACGGTGCTGCTTACACCCTTCAGGAGATACTTACCGTCAAGTCCGACGATACTATCGGAAGAGTCAATACCTATGAGGCTATCGTCAAGGGACAGAACGTTCCTACACCGGGTATCCCCGAGTCCTTCAAGGTACTTATCAAGGAGATGCAGTCACTCTGTCTCGACGTCAAGGTGCTTGACGAAAATCAGGAGGAGATCGACCTCACTCAGAACTTTGACGACGACGATCCGATGCCTTCACGTCAGTACGACGATGAGGACACCTCCGACAACTCAGACTTCTCCGAGAGCGATCTCGGCGACGCAGGCTACTCTCTTGACGGAGAGGACGAGGAAGGCGATTCCTTCGACAGCGTTGACAAGGATGACGAGTTCAGCTTTGACGACGGCGAGGATGACGATGAATTCGGCTTCGGCGACGATGAGGAGGACGGAGATTTCTTCGACGGTCTCGACATTGATGACGCCTCCGACGAGGACTAATTATAAATCCGTAATATTGACGATGAGTGCGTGGTCGGCGCATCACGCACTGCAAATTGCGCATTATGCGTTGTAAATACAGGAGGTAGTATGGAATTTACAACTTTTGAATCGATAAAGATCGGTCTTGCTTCGCCCGAACAGATCAGAAGCTGGTCCCACGGCGCAGTTGAAAGACCCGAGACTATAAACTACAGAACTCAGAAGCCTGAGCGCGACGGCCTTTTCTGCGAGAGGATATTCGGACCTACAAAGGACTGGGAGTGTCACTGCGGAAAGTTCAAGAAGATACGCTTCAAGGGCAAGATCTGCGACCGCTGCGGCGTTGAGGTAACAAGAGCAAGAGTAAGAAGAGAGAGAATGGGTCACATCGAGCTGGCTGCTCCCGTTTCTCATATATGGTACTTCAAGGGCACTCCTTCAAGAATAGGACAGGTCCTGGAGGTATCACAGAAGAGACTGGAAGAGGTACTCTACTTCACAAAATATATCGTAACAGATCCCGGCAACACCGAGCTTCTCAAGAAGCAGCTCCTTTCCGAGAAGGAGTATCTCTCATATCTTGAAAAGTACGGCGACGACTTCAAAGCGGAAATGGGAGCCGAGGCGATCAGGAAGCTCCTCAACGAATACGATCCCGAAAGATATGATACCCACAAGCAGAGACTCATCGAAATGGGCAAGGTATCTCTCGGCGGCAAGAGGATAGAGTGCTTCAACAAGCCCACAGAGTGTGAGTGTGAGGAGTGCCAGAAGTTTGCCGAGGTTGAGGACATCAACTGGAGAAACAACCTGGAGATTGTTGCGGACGACCTCAAGGCAGAGCTTGTAGGACTTCCCACAGGCCAGAAGAAGGTAAAGCTCCTCAAGAGACTTCAGATAATAGAGGCATTCCGCCTTTCGGGAAACAAGCCCGAGTGGATGATACTCAGCGTAGTTCCCGTTATTCCCCCCGACATCCGTCCTATGATAATGCTGGACGGCGGACGTTACGCAACATCGGATCTTAACGATCTCTACAGAAGAGTTATCAACAGAAATAACCGTCTCAAGAGAATGCTGGAGCTGGACGCTCCCGACATCATCGTAAGAAACGAGAAGCGTATGCTTCAGGAAGCTGTTGACGCTCTCATAGACAACGGCAGACACGGCAGACCTGTTACAGGTCCCAGCAACCGTGCTCTCAAGTCCCTTTCGGATATGCTCAAGGGTAAGCAGGGACGTTTCCGTCAGAACCTTCTCGGTAAGCGTGTCGACTACTCCGGACGTTCGGTTATCGTAGTAGGTCCTGAGCTGAAGATGTATCAGTGCGGTCTTCCCAAGGAAATGGCACTGGAGCTCTTCAAGCCCTTCGTACTCAAGAGACTGGTCGATAAAAAGGCTATTGCAAATATAAAGAGCGCAAGAAAGCTCATCGAACGTGCTGACAATAAGGTATGGGACGCACTTGAGGATGTTATCAAGGACCATCCCGTAATGCTCAACCGTGCTCCTACGCTCCACAGACTCGGTATCCAGGCATTCGAGCCTATCCTTGTTGAGGGTCGTGCTATCAAGCTCCACCCGCTGGTATGCTCAGCCTTCAACGCCGACTTCGACGGCGACCAGATGGCTGTACATCTCCCGCTTTCCGCAGAGGCTCAGGCTGAGGCAAGATTCCTCATGCTTGCTGCCAACAACCTGCTGAAGCCCTCAGACGGTAAGCCTGTTGCGGTACCTTCGCAGGATATGGTACTCGGTTCCTACTATCTTACTATGGATAAGCCCGGCGAGCCCGGTGAGGGCAAGGTGTTCCGCGACGTGAACGAAGCTCTCATGGCTTACAACGAGCACGATGTATCCCTCCATGCAAATATCAAGGTAAAGATCACCAAGGACATCGGCGACAAGAAGGTATCCAAGATCATAGACGCCACAGTCGGCAGACTTATCTTCAATGAGAATATCCCGCAGAATCTGGGCTACGTTGACAGAACCAATTCCGACAAGCAGTTTGACCTCGAGGTAGCATTCCTCGTAGGCAAGAAGCAGCTCTCTGATATTATCGAGCGCTGTATCAAGATACACGGCACAACAACAACCTCCGAGGTGCTTGACCGCATCAAGGCTCTCGGCTACAAATATTCCACAAGAGCGGCTCTTACCGTTGCGGTATGCGACGCAACCATACCTCCTCAGAAGAAGGAGATACTTGCACAGGCTGACGCAGAGGTAGAGCAGATCACAACGGAATACGAGTACGGATATATCTCCGCACAGGAAAAGACCAAGAAGATCATTGCTCTCTGGACCAATACCACAGACGATGTTACCAAGGCGCTGAAGTCAAACTTTGACAAGTACAATCCTATCTGGATGATGGCTGATTCGGGCGCCCGTGGTTCTATCTCACAGATCCGTCAGCTTGCAGGTATGCGTGGACTTATCGCCAATACCTCAGGTACCGTTATCGAGATCCCGATCAGAGCAAACTACCGTGAAGGCCTTAACATCTTGGAGTACTTCATTGCTTCCCGTGGTGCGAGAAAGGGCCTTGCAGATACCGCTCTCCGTACCGCTGACTCCGGTTACCTTACCCGTCGACTTGTTGACGTTTCACAGGATGTCATTATCCGTGAGGACGACTGCGGAACTACAGACGGTATCGAGGTATTTGAGATCAAGAACGGCAACGAGATCGTTGAACCCTTCGAGGAGAGACTTGTGGGCAGATTCCTTGCAGAGGATCTCCGTGACGAGTCGGGTGAGCTCATTGTATCGAGAAACAAGCTCATCAACGACGCCGACGCAAAGAAGATAATCGAATCAGGCGTTGAGAAGATAAAGATACGTTCAGTCCTCACCTGTAAATCAAGAACAGGTGTCTGCGCTAAGTGCTACGGTGCAAACCTTGCATTCAACAATATCGTTTCAGTCGGTGAAGCTGTCGGCGTTATCGCTGCACAGTCCATCGGTGAGCCAGGTACTCAGCTGACCATGAGAACCTTCCATACCGGCGGTGTTGCTTCTGCCGATGCTGAAGACATCACACAGGGTCTTCCCCGTGTTGAGGAGCTTTTCGAGAGCAGACGTCCCAAGGGCGCCGCTATCCTTTCGAGGATTTCGGGCAGGATACACATCGAAGAGGTAAAGACCACAAGAAATATCATCGTTACAAACGACGAGACAGGCGAGTCCGAGAACTATATGATTCCCTACAACCTCAAGATAAGAGTTCAGGAGGGTGAAGAGATCGAAAAGGGCACACGTCTTACAGAGGGTAACATCTATCCCGCAGATATACTCAATATCCTCGGAACACAGGCCGTTCAGAACTACATCATCAATGAAGTCCAGAAGGTTTACCGTTTACAGGGTGTTGACATCAACGATAAGCACATCGAGGTAATCGTTCGTCAGATGCTCCGTAAGATCAAGGTAGAGGAGACAGGCAGCAGCTATCTGCTTCCCGGTACTCTTGTGGACAGCAAGGAGATCGACGTTATCAACGAAGAGCTTCAGGCCCGTATCGACGCCGGCGAGTACGATGTACAGCTTGTTCAGACAAGTCCCGTACTCCAGGGTATCACAAAGGCTTCGTCCAATTCCGACAGCTTCATGTCGGCGGCTTCCTTCCAGGAGACCACAAAGGCTCTTACAGACGCCGCTATCAGAGGCAAGAGCGACAGGCTCCTCGGACTTAAGGAGAACGTTATCATCGGTAAGCTCATACCCGCAGGTACAGGTATGGAGTGCTACAGAAACGTTGAGGTCGTTAAGAACGAGGGCTACGGCGAGCATAACGCAGCAGCTCCTATTGCAAATCAGGTATAACAGCAAAGCACCCGAAGTTCCCTTCGGGTGCTTTTTGCTTGTCATCATTATAATATATGAAAAGGGGTATCATGCATTGCTGCTTTTTTATGGAGCCTGTACGTTTCGGGGAGCAAAGCCTTCTCCGTAGGACAGGCCGTAGCCGCGCTCGAACAGGCATTTATCCGTGCCGATCTGATCGACCGAGCCGTACCATGGCTCTGGAAGTCTGCCTGTGAAATCAGTGCAGCCGCAGAGCACGTCAGATATGCCCTTTCCCTCCGAGCCCGGAAGATAGCACATTACAACGCTGTCCCAGCTGTCATAATCGTCCTTGTCCGGTATGACCTGTCTGCCTGCGATAATGCAGGCAACGGTTGGCTTGCCGAGAGCCTTTGCTTCGTCGATAGCCTTTCTGTTCATTTTAAGTCCTTTTGCACCGCAGAGTTCGAGATCTTCGGTATCGCCGAACCACTCTGCATATGCTTCCTCGCCGACGCAGAGGATTACAACGTCGGCATTTTCTGCCAGAGCACGGTCTGTTATAACTTCTATACCGTAATCAGCGGCATATTTCTCGAAGGCTTTCCTTATGGTCGTAACACCCTCAATATCACTGGTGTAGCTCTTGTTCCAGCCCATTGTCCAGCCGCCGACCTGTGCCTGAGCATTATTGGCAGCAGGTCCTGTAATGTAGACCTTTGCTCCCTCCTTAACAGGAAGTGTCCCGTTTTCGTTCTTAACGAGTACAAGGCTCTTTTCTACCAGCTTCTCTGCTACGGCTCGGTAATCGGACGAACCTGTCCGGCTCTGCACGGTCTTCAGATTTTCGCAGAGCGGATCGTCGAACAGACCAGCGTCCTTTTTGACTCTGATTATTCTTGTAACAGCTTCATCTATACGGTCTTCGCTTATTTTGCCGCTGCCTGCTGCGTCGATAATGATCTGTCGTGCTTCATCGAATCTTTCTCCCTCCATGAGCATATCGATACCGCAGTTTATCGCGTTGATGACCTGTTCCTCGTAGGTGGCGGGAGAGGTATCGCGAATGGCCATACTGTCGCTCACGATGAAGCCTTCAAAGCCCATATCGTTCCTGAGCTTTCTTATATATTCGCCGTTCTCATGCATTTTTACTCCGTTGAGGGAGGAATAGCTGACCATGACGGTCTGGACGCCCGCGTCTATCTGAGCCTGATATACTTTTAAGAGCTCATCTATCTCTTTTTGGGACAGCTTTGCGTCGCCTCTGTCTATAAGACTTGGATAGTCCCTGTTTTCACCTGTTCCGTATACGGCGTTACCGTCACCGAAAAAGTGCTTTGCACAGGCTATGGCTCCTCCGTCGATGAGTCCTTTGGTGTAGGCAGTGCTGAGTCTTTTTATGGTTTCAAGATCGGAGCTGTAGCATTCGTAATTCCTTCCCCAGCGCGGATCATTCGATTGAGCAACGCAGGGATACAGATTCCATAGCATATGACACTGTCTGGCTTCGTCGGCAGTGATAAGTCCCACCTGATAAGCAAGCTCCTCGTCGTTTGCAGCACCCTGTCCGATATTATGAGGGAAGTATACTGCATTGATACAATATCCTACGCCGTGGACATCGTCCTGGGCAAGAAGAAAGGGTATACCTGCTTCCGACCCGATTGCAGCCTTCTGTAACTCGTCAACGGCATCGCGCCATTGTGATGCGTAAAGCATACCTTCATCTCCGTAAATACTTCCGTAACAACAGGTCTGCATTGGTTCATCGCTGATATTGTACATAATAGGCTGTACCATCTGAGCAGCTTTCTGTTCAAGCGTAAGCTCGGCTGTGATCTCTTCCGGAGCCATTTTTGCATATTTCTGATACTTGAAATCGTATTCAGTTTCTTCGGAGGAATAATCTGACGACAGTTCCGATACTACAGTTTGGGATTCCTTTGAATTGCAGGCTGTCACAGAGGAAAATGCTAACAGTCCAAGCAATACTGAGAGCGCTTTTTTCATTGTCATGCTCCTTTCGGTTTCAGATGAAAATGCTCTGCATTATCATACTGATGGCGGATTATAGAATACACATTATAGTGCCTTATATATATAAGTGATTTCAGAAGCCTGAAAAGACGAAGCTCATTTAAAAAAGTATATAAAATTGTTAGTGAGGAAAAACTTAAAAGATATTAAAACGAGGAGCAATATGCAGCTCTGACCGTGTATTATTCTTTCATCAAAAGGACTGATAATCGGATTTTTCACTGCCGGAAATAAGCAGTAGCATACAAATAGCGGACAAAGTCCGTTTTCACCAAAAAGCCAAAGGGGGGACGGCCGATTCAAGCGGTTTCTTCGCCTTTAGAATGGCTGGGGCTGAATACTGCAAAAACTAACCTCATATATTCATTGGAGAAGCTATAGGGCAATAATGTATACAAGCTATTGACAACGATGATTTATATGTTATAATTTGAGTATCAAACCATTTTATGATAAGTATTTTAATTGCTCATTTTTTTCGTCTTTTTTGGCTCCTGAAATCACTTATATATGTAAGGCGGTATTTTAGCCTTAAATATTATTGTAAAGGATGAAAAAAATGAAAAACGCAATCAAAAAGATCTCAGCTGTCGCATTGGCATTTACTCTTTTAGGCACGGGAGCAGCTGCTGCAAACAACGGCTCAACAAAGACGGGGAATACTATTGCAGCAAGTGCTGCCGAGGACGTAACGTTAAAATTTAACGATGTAAACGGAACGGATGCGTTTGTGTATGCAGTACAATACGTTTATTCCAGGAATATCATGAACGGAACTTCCGATAACACATTCAGCCCCTCTATGGCAATGACCAGAGCACAGTTTGTTACTGCTCTTTATAATATGGCAGGAAAACCAAAGGTAAACTACAAGCCCGTATTTGATGATGTCAAGAAGGGGCAGTGGTATACCCCGGCTGTAATATGGGCAGCTGATAATAAGATCACATCGGGTATCGGCGGCAATAAATTCGGTACCGATCAGAAGATCTCAAAAGAACAGACAGCGACTATGCTGTATAGGTATGAATTATTAGAGAATCCCGCTTCAGAAAAAAACACAGATAAAAAAGCTCTGGAGACATTCAAAGACAGGGACATGGTTTCTCCCTGGGCGGGGGATGCAGTGAAATGGGCAGTATATAATAAGATCATACGCGTCAAGGGAGACAGCGGCAAACTGGCTCCTCAGGACAAGGTGAGCAGAGCAGAATGTGCTGAGATGATAAAAAACTATTTTGACAGTAAAACAGCGCCGTTCATTTTCATAGAAATCTGATGATTTCATTTTTGGCAGGCGGAAACATCTATCGATAAACGTACTCAATAACCGCCGTTGTTGTTTTTTCTTACATTTTGACAACTAATAATTTGCTTGAAAACTTTCAGAAGCCAATTTTTAGTTGTTGAGCAGATATTAAACAAGGAGGTCCTATTATGAGAAAGCATTTATTCAAAAGAATATTTTCAACTGTTTCCGCTTCTGTGATGGTATTTGCTTCACTGGGCATTAATAATGTCCTTGAAGGAAGAACAGGAAGCCGTTATGGCTCCCGGTCTTATAAAGCTGAAGCTGCCATTTATACACAGAATAACTGTCCGAAGCATGAATTTCAATGGAAAACGGTGAGAGATTCGACTTGTTCTGAAGTCGGTCTCAAGGAATACAGATGTATCTATTGCGGTTATTCACTTACAAAACAGGACATTCCTCTTAAAAGTCACACATTTAATGGCTCTACATTTACAATTACTGATTATCCTACATGTACAAAGACGGGAATCAAAGTGGGCGAATGTTCAAAATGCGGAGCGGTAGTTGAAAAGGTCATCATTCCCGCCAAAGGACATACCTATGGTGCATGGTATCCTTCAAAGGATCCGTCATGTACGGAATACGGTGAGAAAAAACATATATGCAGTACCTGCGGATATGTTGAGTCAAAAGCAGATGGGGCTCCTCTGGGACATTCTTTAAAGGATTCTGTAATAAAGGATCCCACATGTACTCAAACAGGCACCGGAGTTTCCAAGTGTGAGAGGTGCGACAAGGAAATCCAGTATTACACTATCCCTGCCAAAGGACATATCTATGGTACATGGTATCCTTCAAAGAATCCGTCTTGTACGGAATACGGTGAGAAGAAACATATATGCAGTACCTGCGGATATGTTGAGTCAGAATCAGATGCCCCTCCTCTGGGACATTCTTTAAAGGATTCTGTAATAAAGGACGCAACATGTACTGAAGCAGGCACCGGAGTTTCCAAGTGTGAGAGGTGCCACCAGGAAATCCAGACTTACTCTATCCCTGCCAAAGGACATACCTTTGGTTCATTGAATGAAAAGAAACCAAATTGCACGGAAAGCGGCGAGAACAGCCGTGAATGCACTACCTGCGGATATACCGAAAAAGAAGTAATACCGCCTTTAGGACATCAATTTATATATTATGTAAAAGAGGAACCGACATGTTCCGAGACAGGCTTGAAAGCTGAAGCATGTGAAAGATGCAAGAAAGAATTTTCAACCGAAGTCATACCTAAAAAAGATCATTGCGAATATGATAAATTCGATAATGCTTTTATGATCTTCAGGTGCAGTGGCTGCAATAAAGCAATGCCAAGTACAACCGAAACATGGTATGAATATGTAAAGCGCAGCAAAGTGGATCTTTCGGCGCTTGATGAAGAAAAACGCTTATTGTTTATTCAGGTATATCTTTCGCTCAAAGGAGTTGACCGGGATAAGATTGCAATTGCTTTAAAGATGATGAGTAATGGAGATATGATCGATATTACCGATTATGAGGAGTTCAGAGACTGCATGAATAAGTTTTCTGCTTTCTGCGGCGCCGCTAATGACATCAACGAGATAATTCCGAGATTTCGATATATCGGCGTATTATCAAATATTATAGGCTGTGCTACTTTAGCGGCGGATATATACGCTTTAAGTAATACAAATAACGCAGGTTTTATCGGTAAATCAGAAAGAACAACAGTGATGCTGAATACTTTATCTGATATAGTATCACTTTTCCCTTTGTACGGAACTGTTTTCAGTGAAGCTATAACCAGTATAATAGTACTTGTTGAGGACTTGAATGAAGGTGTTTTACAGGGAAAAGCAAATGATATAGAAGTATTGCTGGCATTGGAGCAGTTTAGTCCGAAGGACATTCGTCAGCGCTATAATAATGACTATACTTCTCTTGCTGATCCGGAATTCTTTATTATATGCCGAAGTTATATAAGGGATACAGTCAAAGAGTATGGAACCGATGCATTGGCTGAGGATGCTTTAAACTCTCTTATCTATTACAGGCTGAATGCTGATATTAAAGAGGCAACGGGCATGACTATCAAAGATATTCAAAAGAATTTTAAAAACATAGAATTAGGTATAAAACCTACCACATCAGTAGTTACGACCACACCAACAATCACAACAACAACAACAACTGCTACTGCTAAAGCAGTGGTTCCTGCTCCGACTCCGGATCAGACCACAACAACTACCAAAGCAGCAGTTAAGACAACAACAACTACTACCACTGCAACTACGACGACAACAACAACAACTACTACCATTTCATCATCTGCTTCAACTGCCCCTGTGGTTACAACAACCGAAAGCAGCAGCCCAGCACTGGTACAGATGATAATGCTTGGAGACAGTATTACCGCTAAGGTATACAGCGACGGAAACGCATACATTTCCGGTAAGGGTAATATGTACGACTTTGAGAAAAGTCCGTTTGAAGCTCCTGAGAATATTGAAAATATCAGTTTCTCGGGCAGTATAAGAAGTATCGGTAATAATGTGTTTGCTGAAATGAGCAGTATCAGCAGTCTCGTTATTCCCAAGACAGTCGAATCAATAGGAGAAAAAGCCTTCGATGAATGTGCGAAGCTTACTGACGTCGGATTTGAGGGCAGCCAGGAGGAATGGAAGGACGTATCTGTTGACAAGAGCAGTCAATCTGTCCTTAGCAATATAAGGTTCGAGGGCAATCTGACGGTAAAAAAAGTCGAAGTGCTGACCGGCGATTCAAACTGCGACGGCAGTATAAGCAAGGCGGACGGAATGATACTTGCACGCTATATTGCGGGCTGGGAAGGAATAACTCTCGATATTGACTCTGCCGACATAAACAAAGACGGACAGATAAGCAAGGCAGACGGCATGATACTTGCACGTTACATTGCGGGCTGGGAAGGTTACGACCAATACTTCAGCTGAAATTTAAAAGAGTTATGAATTAAAAAAACTAAGCACTTCATTATTATAATAAACAGATAAAGCCGACTTGATATTCTTGGAATTCAAGCAGACTTATGGCAGAAGCCGATGAGGCAGCCGCAAATGTATTACAGAATATGCTCATTACAAAAAAGGCAGTACGGAGCAGGCAGAACCTATAAACAAAATACAGAAAACAGGATAAGAAAAAAGGGACTTTCCTATATGGAAAGTCCCTCGTTTTTTACACAATAGTGTCCTAAACATAATATAGATCAGAAGGAGCTTGATCTTCTCACGGCAAAGATAAAGACTTATTGATATAATCATACCGCTTAGGTAAAAACGTAAAAAAACAAAAAACCCCTATGGTATTATACAAACCATGGAAGATTTTGTTTTATGTAATGATCCGGTATCTGATAATGACCGTAAACTGATACAAACGGTATCATATGCAGGTTTTTATTTTATTCGGTATATTTAATTTTGATAAAAAAGCTTGTTTTATCGCAATATATGGCCGGGAATTATCGAACAGCAATATCCGACTTGCCCTGCTGTTGATAAAATGATATAATGAACAGGACGTTTAAATTGACGTTAATACTTAACACAAAAGGAGAACATTATGAGATCAAACATCAAAAAAACTATTGCAATGGCTATGGCAATCTGTACTATCACAGCAGGCACCATTGCACCCAATGCAGGAAGGTTCATTCTTTCCGCTACACCAATCGTTGCAGAGGCAGCTCAGCAAGGCGATTTTGTATTTACGCGCCGTTCTACGAATGCAGCAACTCTTACTGCCTACACAGGAACTGCAAGCAAAGTAACTCTGCCTACTGAAGTAACTATTAACGGAGCAAATTGTAAGGTAACAGGCATTGATGATTATGCTTTCCGTTATAATTCCAACATCACCTCGGTAACGATTCCCTACGGTTATACTGCAATCGGTGCAAACGTATTCTATTACTGTACCAATCTTACTACTGTTTCGGTTCCGTCTTCAATCGTAGCAATCCATGATTATGCTTTTGCAAGCACAAATATCACCTCATTCACAATTCCGAGTAAGGTCAAGATGCTCGGATCGTCTGTATTTGAAAACTGCGGCAATCTTCAGACAGTTAATGTCAATACCAATATCATCACTGAAATGAAGGCGAATATGTTCAGCGGATGTTATTCACTCAAGACACTGAAATTCTCTTCCGGTTCAAAAATCACATCTTTAGGTGATCATTTTGCATTTGGTTGTTCATCGCTGACAAGCCTGACTCTTCCCAGTAAGCTTACAAGTATAGGAAAAAGCGCATTTGAATACTGTTCCAGCCTTTCTTCGATGAATTTCCCCTCAACTGTAAAATTTGTAGGCGGACTTGCTTTCAAGGATACGAAATGGATAAAGAATCAGTCCCTTACAAATGGACTTGTTATCAAAAACGGTATCATAATTGACGGTACACGCGCTTCCGGTACCATCAATATACCTAATGGCATAACAACTATACCTGCTTACATGTTCAGCGAGAATAAGAATATCACAAAGGTCGTATGCCCGAATACATTGTCTTATATAGGCGAACGTGCATTCCAGTTATGCAGCAACCTCAAAACAGTAGAGCTGTCAACCAATTTGTCAGAAATACCTGATTACTGTTTCAACAACTGTACAAGCCTCAAAACCATCAAGCTTCCTTACAGGGTCATGAATATAGGAATATGTTCATTCAATAAGTGCACTAGTCTTAAGACCATCAATTTCCCTGAGTATCTCAAAACTATCAAAAAAGGTGCGTTCCTTGACTGCTCAGCTCTTGAGAATATAACATACATTCTTGACTACAAGACATATGATATTGCCGATGACGCATTCGAGGGCTGCAATGCTCTTAAAAAGATCAACGGAACACAAGTTGCTACACGTTCGGGCTATAATGTATCACTTTATAAGGAAAAGTTCGTAAAGCAGTACTTCAGCAGATGTGAAGAGGTAGGCTTTATCCAGGAGTTTATCGACCTAAAGTGCAGTGCTGTCGTTGAAAAGATAAAGGCTGAGAATCCCAACTATAAGCCTGTCCAGCTTGCACGTGCTCTTGAGGTATGGATGTGTGCTAACGGATGCAGTTCAAGAGACAAGTGGATGTCAGAAAACAGTGGCAATTATCCGCAGAGTGAAGAACACCGTCAGGAATACCACCGTGAATCTTCCATTTTCCTCAACGGAGTCGGCGTATGCGAAGGCTATGCAAAGGGCTACAACAGACTTCTCCGCAAGGCAGGAATCACATGTGAAGTCGTTGCAAGTCAGAATCACGCATGGAATGTTATAAAGTCAGACGGAAAATGGTTCAATATCGATTCATACTGGGACGATTACGGTAAGGGGTCAACTTATGAGTGGTTCATGGTATGCGATAAGGAAATGGAAAAAATGGATCAGAAGAATGCTCACAAGCAGTATTATGTAAGACGCAAGGAGAATAAATACGAGCCTGAGGCCAAGCGTATGGAATGCACGACACCTATGGGCGATATAAACGGGGACACCTACCTTGACAGCAAGGACGCTACTGTACTTCAGAATTACCTTACAACAGGAAAGACAAGCGGCACATTCATCACTACTTGTGCTGATATGAACTTTGACGGAAAGATCAATGCAACCGACCTTTCCCTCCTTAAGCAGAAGATACTCAACAACAAGTGAGTATCAGGTGGCGTTTTAAACTGAGCGCTCAAAAAGTATAATGATGAAAAAGCCTCCTATGGTATAGAAAACCATAGGAGGCTTTGCTGTCGATATATGATTAAGCTATGCTTTTTATCAAGAATTACTCGAAATACTTTTCATAGCCTTCCCAGCCTGCAAGATAGCGGGCGAGGAGCATTCCGTCAGCGTCGATAGCGCCTACGGAGATTACCGTTTCAAACGCAGCAGGGAAGAACATCTGCTCGCTTGAAGAATTGCCTGCCGCAGCTGCAATGAAGACATTGTGCTTCTCGGCGTATTCGACTGCTTCTCCCGGTAGCGACGAATTGCTCTGGCCGGCAAAGCTCATAACGATAATGTCTGCGTCATTGTCGACTGCCCAGCGTATGCATAAGTTGATACTGCTATCAATAATCAGCTATCTTGGTTCGGAGAAGATCAATGTCATTCTGATCTATTTTTCCGTCGAAATTCATATCAGCACATATCTGATTGAACCGCTTATCGGGCTCCCTGCCCGTATTGATATATGACTGGAGCCAATTCATATCTGTATCGTCGAGCACTTTATCGATATTCACATCGCCCATAGGGGTCGTGCATGGAATGATCTCCCTTTCATCGCTGTATGTATTATCCTGATTCTTGCGCTTGACATAAACCTTTTCATGTGAGCCTGAGTTATCCATTTTGTACATTTCATCATCGCTTACCATGAACCATTTATAACCAGAACAGCTGCCGCAGTTATCCCAGTAGGAATCTACATTAAACCATTTTCCGTCTGCATAAATGACGTTCCATGAATGATCTTTGCTTACGACGATCTCGGATATGATACCCGCTTTGGCAAGGAGACGGTTGTAGGCCTTTGCCCAGCCCTCACATACACCTGCACCGTTTAGCAGAACCGATGATTCAAGGTGGTACTCGGCTCTGTAATTGAGATCGTCAGGATAATTGGTATTGCCTTTATCGGTCTTCCATTTTTCCTTTGCAGTGCAGCCGGTAGCGCAAAGCCAGTTTTCAAGGGCGCGTGCCAGCTGAACAGAATTGTATAGGGGGTTCTCAGTCTTGATCTCGTCAACGACGGCGCTGCATTTGAGATCAACGAAATCCTGAATAAATCCGATTTCTTCGATGCTGCTGAAGTGCTGTTTGACAAATTTTTCCTTATATACCGTAACCTTGTAACCTGAACGCGAAGCTACTTTAGTACCGTTTATCTTCCTGAGCTCGGTACAGCCCTTGAATGCATCGTCTGTAATGTTATAGTTTTTGTAATCAAGGATATTCGTGATGTTTTCAAGTGCAGTACAGTTGAGGAATGCATCGTTCATTATAGTCCTGAGGTAATCGGGGAAATTGATGGCCTTAAGACTTTTACACATATTGAACGAACATCTTCCGATATTTATGACTCTGTCGGGAAGAGTGATACTTCTGAGTTTTGTACAGTTATTAAAACAGTAATCAGGTATCTCTACTATACTGTTTGGCATTTCCACAGTGGTAAGGTTGCTGCATGACTGGAAAGCACGTTCTCCGATACAGGATAACGTATCCGGCAGTACGACCTTTGTGATGTTATCATTATCGCTGAACATTGAAGCGGGAATAGTGGTTATGCCGTGTGGGATAATTATTGTTCCGGAAGCACGGGTTCCGTCAATTATGATGCCGTTTCTGATAACTATCCCATTTGTGAGTGGCTGGTTATTTATCCATAGAGTATCCCTGAAGGCATTTCCGCCTACAAAATTAACGGTTTCGGGAATATTAAGGCCGGAGAGACTGCTGCAGCCTTCAAACGCGCTTGCTCCAATGCTGGTAAGATTGCTCGGAAGAGATACGTTTGTCAATGATGAGCAGCCGTATGCAAGTTCTTTGCCCAGAGATGTGATTTTTGAGTTTGGGGAGAATTTAAGCGTTCTGAGGCTGGTGCAGCCGCTGAACATACCTTCCTTCATATTCGTGAGAATATTGGTCCTGATATTAGCAGTGGTCAGCTTGCTGCAATTAGCGAATACATATTCTCCCAGTATTTTGACATCGCCGGGAATGGTGAAGGATTTTATCCCTGTGCTGTAAAAAGCGTAATCACCGATAGCAGCAAGGGAAGACGGTACATAAACATTAGTGAGGTTGGTGCAGTAATAGAATGCGCCGGAACCGATCGAATGGTAGCCGTAGGGGATAGTAACGGACTTGATGGATGTATTGCTGCGGAAAGCATAATCATCGATACCTGTTACCTTACAGTGTATACCGTTTATTGTAACTGTTGTAGGAAGAATGATTCTGGACGAAGTTCCTGTGTAGTAAGTGACAGTTGCTATATTGGTTGAACGTCTTGTGAAAGTAAAGTCGCCGACAGTTGTTGCCGCTTCAGCAACGATTGGATTGCAGAAAAGCGCGGACTTTCCCGCATTTGGCGCAAAGATACATACTAAGACACCGAGGAGTGTCAGAGCAAATGCGATAGTCTTTTTGACGCTTTCTTTCATAATGATTCTCCTTTGATGTTATTTGTAACATAAAAGCTTTTGGGTGATTATAGCATTTTAATAACAAGTTATCAAGTCGTAAATTGCCTTTATATGGTCATTTGTTGTTCTTTTCGGTGACGTGCTTGAAAATATTTATATATATCAAAAAACAGATGAATTATGATTTTTAGCAAGATATACATTTAATTTGAACAATGTATGTATTTCAAGCTTTAATCCTGAATTCCACGTAGAAACATTGTTTTTACGTTAAATATTAGCCTTTGCTATTCTTGCTCCAGATAGACTGAGCGTAATTGCAGTATATTACACCGTCACAGTTAATATCGGTGCAGGTCTTATTGAAGAATACGCTGACCTGATCGTTGTTATTGTAATGTGTGCTTACAAGGATTGGGGGTATTGCATAATAATACAGTTCGGCGTAAAGCCGTGTTTGATACAGTATACAAAATTAGACTGCCAGTCGGTTTTACGCTTGACAAATGCAGCTCCTTATGCTATCATGAAAATATAAACCGACTGATAGTCGAAAACGGGAGGATGTTGTTATGGGCGAAAAAGGAGAACGTCGGAGACAGGAGCTTTTGCAGATTGCATACCGTCTGTTTACCGAAAAGGGCTATGATAATACGAGTGTTGATGATATCATCGCGGTGGCAGGCATTGCCAAAGGAACCTATTATTACCATTTTCCGAGCAAAGAGGCAACGCTGGAGGCAGTCATTGACATGATGCTGAACGAGGAGATCGCGCAGGCAGAATCGATCGTATCTGCGCCAATGCCGGTTGCGCAGAAAATAGCCGCAGTCATTATGGCAATTCATCCTAAGCAGGAGGAGATCAGCATTGCGAATGCTCTGGAAGCAAAAGAAAACATCGTTTTACATGATAAGCTGAACAAGCGCGTGATCGAAGAAGCGACACCGTTGCTTGCAGAGATCGTGCAGGAAGGTATCTCACAGGGTATTTTCTGCTGCGAGCAGGTTAGGGAGCGTGTGAGGATGCTCTTGATTATGAGTATGCAGATGTTCGATGAAAGTCAATTCACAGAAAATGATATAACCGTATTTATCGACATGACAGAAAAAATGCTCGGCGCACAGCCCGGCACAATGGCGTTTATCAGAGCGCTGATTAATTAAGGAGGACAACATGGAGAAACAGGTCATTATTTCGGCACGGCATCTGAAAAAGGTGTTCGGCTCCGGTGAGAGCGAGCAGATCATTTATCAGGATTTCAACATTGATATTTATAAGGGCGATTTCACGGTCATCATGGGCGCATCAGGTGCGGGTAAATCCACGCTGATGTATTCTCTTTCCGGTATGGATACGCCGACAGCTGGAACGATTACATTTTGCGGCACGGAGATCACCGGTATGAGCAGCGATGCGCTTGCGGTATTCCGCCGGAAGCACTGCGGCTTTGTATTCCAGCAGATCTATCTGATCGACAAAATGAGTCTGCTGGACAATGTGGCCACGGCAGGCAGCCTGACAAGCAAAAACAAGGCGGATATTGTAAAGCGGGCAAACGAATTGTTTGACAAAGTGAATATATCTGAAACGACACGCAGAAAGCTGCCTTCCTTGATTTCGGGCGGTGAAGCCCAGAGGGCCGGCATTGTCCGTGCAGCGATCAATCAGCCGGCGGTAATTTTTGCGGACGAACCGACCGGTGCACTGAATTCCAATAATTCCGATGCTGTGCTGGACGTGTTTTCGATGCTGAACGAGACCGGACAGAGTATCATCATGGTCACCCACGACAAGAAATCGGCATTGCGCGGCAGCCGGGTCATTTATATCAAGGACGGTGCGATCTCCGGCGAATGCGATCTCGGGACATACACCGCAGACGACAGACAGCGCGGCGAAAAACTGGAGCGATTCCTGAAAGACATGAGGTGGTAATATGGGCGGACTTGTGCTGCACAACCTGAAAAAAGCCAAAGGGCAGTTTATCTCCTTTGGTGTTGTTATGCTGATCACCGCGCTGATCCTGAATACTTCCCTGATTCTGCTCTTTCAGACCGGAACCGCGTATGACAAACGCTTTGAAGAGTTGAACACCGCCGATCTGAGCGTGAGCGTTCCGGCTGCGGCAGCGAATGAAACGCTGTCCGATAAAATTGCAGCACTGAAGGGTATCGCGGCTGTTGAGAGGCATGATGCTCTGTTTGCTTCGGCTGCGCTGCAGGAGTTTCAGGGGTCGGAATTTACGATGAACACTTATTTTTACCGGCTTTCCGATGCACGTACTATTTCCTGCCTGACGGCGGAGGAGGATACCGGAACCGGTGAAGCAGGCGCATACATACCGCAGTATTTATCGTCGCTCGGCGGCTACAAAACCGGTGATACGATCTGCTATATCCTGAAAGGAAATGAATACAGCTTTCCCGTGAACGGTGTGGTCAGTGAAATGCAGTTCGGAAATTATGGCACAGGCTTTATCGGCATTTTTCTGACAGACAGCTCCTATGAAGCGCTTGCTGATCACGACGATTTTACCGCTGTTTCGGAATATGTCGTACGGACGGAAAACGGTGCGGAGCTCGCAGAAGTAAAAAGCAGTCTCAGCGAATTGCTCAAAGGGAAAAACATCCCTGCGCTTTCACTGCTTGACCGTGAAACAGCGAAATCCAGCCGTACAATGGTGTCAGATACGATAGTGCTGTTTCTTGCGGTTTTCGCCCTTCTGGTGCTGACTGTGAGCATTTTTCTCGCACGCTTCCGCATCAGACAGACGATTGATGAAGAAATCAACGAAATGGGCGTGCTGAAAGGTATTGGCTATACGAGTAATATGCTGATGTGCAGTCAGGTGATCCCGTATGGTGTTGTGTGCGGTCTCGGTCTGCTGCTTGGCACGGCGATTTCCTATATGCTGATCCCGTCGATCGCAAATGTGCTTGCGATGCAGTCCGGATTCTCCTATACTCCGGTATTTGACGGCAAAGCCGCCTGTCTGACGGTCTGCATAATTTTGGCGACGGTGCTGATTTTCACACTGCTTGCGTCGGGAAAAATCCGGAAGCTCGAACCGATCAATGCGATCAGAGGCATAAATCCGGCAAAGGCGGCAATGAAAAACCGGTTTCCGCTGGATACCTCAAAAGGCTCTGTCGGCTGGAATCTGATACTGAAGCAGGCAGGCAGATCCGCAGGGAGAAATGTCCTGCTGTTTGCGGTGACATTCGTGATGATGATTCTGCTGTCGTTCACGAGCGTGCTGCTATACAATGTCAACATTAGGCCGAAGAATTTTCTGACGACCCTTTCAGAAGAACTGCCGGATATCCGCGTGCAGTCGGACGCAGAACACTTTGACGATCTGCGGGCTGCGGTCGGATCGGACGGCATCAGGGCTGTGCGTTACGGTACGGTAATTGCGGAATACGCGGACGGCAGTATACCGATGATCGTCTGCGAGGATTATTCTCAGCTCGAAAACGATATATGCTATGCCGGACATCATCCCAACGATCAAAATGAAATTGCGGTCGGAAGCAAGTTTGACGGGGAATTCAGCATCGGGGATCAATTCACAATTACGCTGAACGGCACCTCAGCCGACTACAGGATCTGCGGATTTATCCAGAGCGTGAACAACAACGGACTGATCGCAGAGCTGACCGATGACGGATACGGCGCATTGTCTGACACGCCGCTGTATGAACTCAACCTCTACACAGACGGTACGGACACGGATGGGTATGTCGATAAGCTGAACGGGGAATATGCTGTTTACACGGTCAGTGTCAGCAATGCGGCAAAGGAGACCAGGGCTATGCAGTCAATGTATGCATCGCTGATAACGGTTGTTGCGGCTCTTTTGTTCATCATCACAGTGCTGCTGATCCTGCTGATTCTTTATGTCATCATGCGTTCGATGACGGCAAGTCTGCGAACCGATTTCGGTATCTGTAAGGCAATGGGCTTTACAAGCAGGCAGCTCATTTTGCAGACAGTCGGCAGTATCACGCCGGTGGTGCTGATCGGCGCTATTTTGTCGGCTGTACTCGGAATCTGGTATCTTCCCGCGATGTTCGACGGCATTTTCTCGGGCATCGGCGCGCTGAAAAACAATTTTGAAATGCCTGTCGGTGTTCTGCTGCTGGCTGCTGTCATCCTGACGGCTGTGAATATTGTCATCGGCACATTGCTCTGCCGTCCAATCAGAAAGATCACCGCGTATTCGCTGATCAAAGAAGGATGATATTATCCGGATTTCTTATTCGTTTCATAGCTGTTCCTGCAAAGGCGTGATCCCCGACTGCGCAGATCGTTGAATGTATAAGCGGTATTATACATATAGAGAAAAACGGGCTCCTTTCAGATGAAAGGAGCCTTTAAATGATCAGTATTTTATTATGGACAGATTATTTTTTGAGTATCTTCTGCTTGAGAAGAGAAAGATCGGTCGCATTGAGCTTTCCGTCGAAGTTCATATCAGCACATGTAGTGATGAATGTGCCGCTTGTCTTTCCTGTTGTAAGATAATTCTGAAGTGCAGTAGCGTCCTTGCTGTCAAGGTAGGTATCTCCGTTTATATCGCCCATAGGATTGTTGCAGGGAATTACCTTGTATTCATACCTGTAATCGTTGGACTTACGCTCTATCTGGCTCTTAAGGTGTGCATCAGAGGTCATTGCCTCTTTATCGGAAAGCAAGAACCATGCATAGCCTGAATTATTGCCGTAATCATCCCAGTATGAATCGACATTGAACCATATGTTGTCAAGTTTTACAACGTTCCATGCGTGTGTCTTACTAAGAGCGATCTCGGCGGAAATACCGGCTTTTGTAAGGAGAAGGTTATAGCCCTTTGCATAGCCTTCGCATACGCCGACTCCGTTCATAAGAACAGAGGATTCAAGGTGATATTCATCACGGGCTTCGAGATCTGAGGGATAGTTTTCATTGTTGTTTTTGTTTTTCCAGTCTACAAAAGGATTGCATCCGTTTGCGCACATCCAGTTTTCAAGCTCACGGGCAATCTGGTACGGCTTGTAATTCGGATACTTAGCCTTGATCTGTTCAACTACGGCACTGGATTTCTTATCGACATAATCCTGTATAAAGCCAATATTATCTGTCTTGCTGAAATATTTCTTTATAAAAGCTGACTGGTAAAGATTTACATTATATCCGGAGCGGCTTACTATTGTAGTACCGTTTATCTTCTTAAGATTAAGGCAGTTGTAGAATGCATTTCCGGCAATTGTATAGTTTGTGCTGAACTTTACACCTGTGATGTTGCTGAGTGATGAACAGCCATAGAATGCACAGTTATTTATTGTTGTAAGACGCTCGGGGAATTTAATTGTCTTGAGAGAAGTACAGAATTCAAAAGCATTTGACTCGATAGTACTTATCCTGCTCGGAAGAACGATGCTGCTGAGATTCTTGCAGTTTGAGAAAGTGTACTCGGGTATTGTGGAAAGATAAGTCGGGAGCGATACCGATGTAAGGTTTGTACAGTCTGAGAAGACATTTTTTCCAAAATTGCTGGTCATAGGCACAGTTATTGACTTAAGACCGGTACAGCCTGAAAATGCGCCGTCTCCGATAGTATTGATAGCTGTCGGCATGTTAACTTTTGTGATCTTGGTATTATATGCGAAAGTATACGGAAGGAGTTTTGTTATGTAGGAGGGGATAGTTATAGTGCCGCTTGCGCTTGAAGCGTCAAGGATGTAACCGTTTTTAATAACCATACCGTCTGTTTTGGGCTGGTTCTTGATCCAGGGAGTTCCCTCAAATACACCGGAGCCGAATTCGGTTACGGAAGAAGGAAGAGATACGCTTGAAAGATTTGTACACTGAGAAAAAGCATAACCTCCGATCGATGTAACGCTTGAAGGGATAGTAACGGAAGTAAGTGAAGAACAGCCGTAAGCAAAGCTTTCCCCGAGCTTCTTGACAGATGAAGGGATCTTTATGCTTGTGAGTGAATAACAGCCGCAGAATAAGCAATCCTTATACTCAGTAAGAAGATTTGTAGTGATGTTCACTGTTCTGAGCTTTGAGCAGCGGTTGAAAACATAGTTGCCCAGTATCTTGACCTTGCTGGGAATGTTGATGCTGGTGATAGCTGTACCCTCAAAAGCGCGGTTTCTGATACCTACCATAGTTGAAGGAACGGAAACATATGTGAGGTTTGAGCAGTCCATAAATGAACGGTTGCCTATTGAAGTATAGCCTTCGGGGATAATAACCGACTGGATGCTGTTGTTACGGAAAAATGCATCATCATCAACACCGGTGACCTTGCATACTGCTCCGTTTATGGTTACGGTAGTAGGAAGGGTAATAGAGGTCTTGTTTCCTATATAGGAAGTGAGAGTTGCCGCATTGGTGGAACGGCGTGTGAAAGTAAAATCGCCTACCTGTGCAGCTGAAGCAACGATAGGTGTGGGGGAAAGTGAGAACTTTCCTGCATTGGGTGCAATGGTACCTGCTGAAATAGCGCAGAGTGTCAGAGCAAATGCGATTGTTCTTTTGATGCTTGTTTTCATAATGATTCTCCTTTGATGATAAATTTAACGTTGATTTAAAACGTCCTGTTCATTATATCATTTTATCAGAAGCAACACAAGTCGGAAATTGCCTTTTAGGGCTTACTTCCCATTTATTGCGATTGTCAGGCGAGCGATTTATTACCGGGCAATAAAATGGGCATCTTCCGTTTTGAAAGATGCCCTGAATGAAATAATACTATTTGCGGATCACTTGTTGTTGAGTATCTTCTGCTTGAGGAGAGAAAGATCAGTTGCATTGATCTTTCCGTCAAAGTTCATATCAGCACATATATTGATGAATGTGCCGCTTGTCTTTCCTGTTGTAAGGTAATTCTGAAGCGCAGTAGCATCTTTGTTGTCAAGCTTAGTGTCGGCATTTATATCGCCCATAGGTGTTGTGCAGGGTATTTTTTCATAATCAATTGAATAACTATTTTCTTTCCTGCGCTTTACTATGACTTGCTCATGACAATTTCTTGTATCGCCGTTCTTTTTCTCGAGAGCAAATATCTCGTTGGAAGACACCATAAAATAATCGAATGCTGAAGCATTGCCGTTATCGTCCCAGTAGGAATCGATATTGAACCACTTCCCGTCGAATTTAACTACATTCCACTCATGGTTATAGCTTGCAACTATCTCAGAAGTGATGCCTGCTTTTTTAAGAAGGAGATTGTAGCATTTTGCCCAGCCTTCACAAACACCTACGCCATTGAGAAGTATTGATGACTCGCGGTGGTATTCATCCCAATTCTCTAAATCGCTGGGATAATTTGTATTTCCGTTTACCTTCTTCCAATTTTCAAAGGGACTGCAGCCGTTAGCGCACATCCATTTTTCAAGTTCACGGGCAATCTGGTACGGCTTGTAATTCGGATACTTAGCCTTGATCTGATCAACTACAGCAGACGACTTGTATTCAACAAAGTCCTTGATAAAACCAATATCATCGGTTTTGCTGAAGTACTTCTTTACGAAGCTTTCCTTGTATACCGAAACGTTATTACCTGAACGTGTAACAACAGTTGTGCCATTTATCTTTTTTAGATTATAACACTCATCAAAAGCTTTTCCGTCTATATCATATGTTTTGTAATCAAGTATATTTGTGATATTGTTCAGCGAAGAACAACCGGAAAATGCACCGTATTCAATCTTTTTGAGATATTCCGGGAAGTTGATGCTTGTTAGACTTGTACAGTTTGAGAACGAAGCATACCCGATGGTCATTAACTTATTGGGCAGTGTTACATTTTTAAGCTTTGGACAGAAATAGAAACAATATTGTGGTATTGCCGATAACTCATTCGGAAACTGAACAGTCGTCAAATTGGGGCAGTTTTCAAATGCATGCTCTTCGATAGTTGATAATGTATTAGGCATTACTACCTTTGTGATAGCGGTATTATAGCTGAATAAATAAGCGGGTATTTTTGTTACTCCCGAAGGAATATTAACTGTTCCGGAAGCACGCGAAACGTCTATGATTATACGGTTCTTGATAACGATACCATTAGTAGCAGATTGATTTTTTATCCACTTGGTGCCTACAAAAGCATTTCCACCGACGTAGCTGATAGTTGAAGGGAAATTAAGTGTCTGTAGATTAGTGCAGTCTTTAAAAGCCTCTACGCCTATTTTGGATAAATTATTTGGAAGATTCAGGCTTTTCAGGGAAGTACAGCCTGATGCAAATTTATCTCCGAGAGTTTTTATACTTGAAGGGATGTTCAGGTTCTGGAGTGATGAACAGCCGTTGAACATACCTCTCTTGAGCTCTGTGATGATAGTAGTGTTGATATTGGCGTTCACTAATTTATCACAACCCTGGAATACTGCTTCACCGAGTATCTTTACATTACTTGGAACGGTGACATTTGTGATTCCCGAACCGTAGAATGCATAATCCTGGATTGCTACGATTGAAGAGGGAATAGATATGTTTGTGAGTTTTGAGCAGTACATGAATGCTTCCTTGCTGATATTGGAGTAGCTTGAGGGAATGGTTACGTTCACGAGAGTGTTGTTCTTTGAGAAAGCTCCCTGATCGATACCTGATACCGTACACTTGGCTCCGTTGATTGTTACTTCGGTAGGAAGAGTTAAATTTGTTGCGGATCCTAAGTAGGAAGTAAGGGTTGCCGCATTGGTCGAACGGCGTGTGAAAGTAAAGTCGCCGATCCTTGTTGCTGCTTCAGCAGAGAGAGGGGTGGGGGAAAGAATAAACTTTCCTGCATTGGGTGCAATGGTGCCTGCTGATATAGCGCAGAGTGTCAATGCCATTGCGATGGTTCTTTTGATGTTTGATCTCATAGTGTTCTCCTTTTGTGTTAATATTAACGTCAATTAAAACGTCCTGCTTATTATATCATTTTATCAGAAGCAACACAAGTCGGAAATTGCCTTCCGGGGCTTACTTCCCATTTATTGCGATGATAAAAATAGACGGTTTGTTGCCGAACAATAAAAATGGGCATCTTTCACTTTGGAAAGATGCCCTGAATGGAATACTATTATTTGCAGATCACTTGTTTTTGAGTATCTTCTGCTTGAGGAGAGAAAGATCAGTTGCATTGATCTTTCCGTCAAAGTTCATATCAGCACAAGTAGTGATGAATGTGCCGCTTGTCTTTCCTGTTGTAAGGTAATTCTGAAGTACAGTAGCGTCCTTGCTGTCAAGGTAGGTATCTCCGTTTATATCGCCCATAGGATTGTTGCAGCGGATAATTTCGTTTTCATGTTTATAACCGTTGGATTTGCGCTCAACCTGTTTCTTAAGATGAGCGTCAGAAGTCATTGCCTCCTTATCGGAAAGCATGAACCATGAATAACCCGAATGGTTGCCGTAATCATCCCAGTATGAATCGATGTTGAACCACTTTCCGTCAGCTTTGATAACATTCCATGCGTGTGTCTCACTAAGAACTATCTCGGCGGTAATACCTGCTTTTGTAAGGAGAAGGTTATAGCCCTTTGCATAGCCTTCGCATACGCCGACTCCGTTCATAAGAACAGAGGACTCACAGTGAAAATCATCCCAACTCTCCAAATTGCTGGGATAAGGTGTATCGATATGTGTATCATCCCATTCTACAAAGGGATTGCAGCCGTTTTTACACATCCAGTTTTCAAGTTCACGGGCGATCTGAACCGGCTTGTAATTCGGATACTGAGCCTTGACCTGATCAACTACAGCCTGAGCTTTTTTATCTACAAAATCCTGGATAAAGCCAACGTTGTCTGTCTGGCTGAAATATCTCTTTACGAAATCCTGTTTGTAAATATTTACATTGTAGCCCGAACGGCTTACCACAGTAGTACCGTTGATCTTTTTCAGATTCAGACAATTCTCGAATGCATGTCCGTCGATTCTATAGTTGGCAGTTCCGTTTACATTGCTGATTTCTCCGAGCATCTTGCAGTTTTCAAAGGCAGCGTTGCCGATAGTTTTGAGCTTATTGGGGAATCTGAATGTCCTGAGGTCTGAGCAGTTTAGGAATGCGGATAATCCAATAGTTTCGATATTATCAGGGAAATTGATAGTACGGAGATATTTGCATCCATTAAAGCATGAATCAGGTATCGCCTTCAGATTTTTAGAAAGGGTCACTGTTGCAAGATTTGTACAGCCTTTGAAAGCAGACGTTCCGATTGCAGTGACGCTTGAAGGCATGGTTACCTGCTGGATAGCTCTGTTATTTGCAAAAGCAGAATCTGCTATGCCCTTTACGTTACTTGGGATGCTGACATTTCTTACAGCACTTGAACCGTCAATGACGATATTGTTATGGATAACGAGAAGATTTGTCTTTGCGTGATTCTTTAACCATGGTGTATTATAGAATGCTTCTTCTCCGAATTCAGTAACACTTGTCGGTATGGTAAGAGTTCTGAGGTTTGTACAGTTAGAAAAAGCAAGTTCACCGATCTTTGTTAAAGATGAGGGAAGCGTTACACTTGTGAGGGCGGGGCACTGACTTATAAGCCCTGTCGGTATCTCTTTGATTATTGTTGTGTTTATTTTTACGGTTTTAAGATTGCTGCATGCGTTGAAAACAAACGAACCAAGTATTTTGACCTTACTTGGTATAGTAAATTCTTTGATACCTGTTCCCATAAAAGCGTTTGAATGAATTGCAAGAAGTGTGGAAGGAACGGAGACGCTTGAAAGGTTTGAGCAGAATTGGAATGCATTATATCCTATAGAAGTATAACCTTCTGGGATGATTACGGATTTGATGTTTCCGTTTCTGTAAAATGCATTATCGTCAATGCCGGTGACTTTGCATACAGCTCCGCCTAAGGTTACAGTAGTTGGAAGAGTGACCGAGGTCTTGCTTCCTACATAAGAGGTGAGAGTTGCCGCATTGGTGGAACGGCGTGTGAAAGTAAAATCGCCTATCTGTGTTGCTGCTTCTGCAACGATAGGTGTGGGTGAAAGAGTGAACTTTCCTGCATTGGGTGCAATGGTACCTGCTGAGAGTGCGCAGAGTGTCAGAGCAAATGCAATGGTCTTTTTGATGCCTGTTTTCATTAATGATTCTCCTTTGATGTTATATTTAACAGAGTAAAAGGGATACTCTGTCATTTACGTCATTGTTTTTGCATCGTGTTTTCGGACAAGTAAATGATGCAAAGCTAACCTTTTGAAGTATTTGTTTTGGCTTTATATATTTTTAATAAAAACTGATTATTAAAATTATATCATTTTATAACATATAATTTGAAGTGACATTTGTAACTTTCAGAGTGACAAATGTCACTTTATGCGTAGTCCGGCGGAGAGAGGATAGCCATGTATTCAGCAGTTTTTTTGATTTTGAGAAAAAAGAAAAGCCCGGTAACGGGCTTTTCTTTTATATAGGTCTGTTATGAGAATTACTTATTGTTGATCTTATTCTTGAGAAGAGTAAGATCTGTATTGTTTATCTGTCCGTCAAAATTCAGGTCAGCACATACATGATTGAACCACTTATCGGGATCCTTCTTGTTCTTGATGTAATATGTGAGCCAGTTAATATCTGTGGTATCAAGCTTGCCGTCGATGTTTACATCGCCCATAGGTGTTGTGCAGGGGATGTCCTCAGTATAATCTATAAAATAACCGTTGCTCTTGCGGTTTACAAAGATCTGATTATGACAATGTCTGTTATCGTTGTTCTTTTTCTCTAATGCATATATCTCGTCGGATGATACCATGAAATAAGTATGCTTTGATGAACTGCCGTTATCGTCCCAGTATGAGTCGATATTGAACCATTTTCCGTCCATATATACTACATTCCATGAATGATTTGCGCTTGATACTACCTCAGCCCAGATGCCTGCCTTCTGGAGAAGAAGGTTATAGCTTTTTGCCCAGCCTTCACATACGCCGATGCCGTTAAGCAGTACTGCGCTTTCACAGTGGTATTCATCGGGTTCTTCAATGTCTTCGGGATAATTAGTGTTTCCGTGCTCAGCTTTCCATTTGTCAAAAGGACTGCGGCCGTTTGCACACATCCATTCCTCAAGGGCTTTTGATAACTGAACGGAATTGTAACCGGGATGTGCGCTCTTGATCTGAGCTACAACGTCTGAACTCTTGTAATCAAGGAAGTCCTGTATAAGACCAACTTCACCTATCTGAGAAAAATACTTCTTTGTAAAGGCTTCGTTGTAGAATTTGATTGTACCGGTGGAGGGGTGTGAAACGAATAACTGTCCGTTGATCTTCTTCAATGCAAGACAATGCTGGAAAGCATACCCGTGTATATCATAGTTCTTGCTTGTGTTTACGTTGGTGATCTCACTGAGAAGCTTACAGTTGCGGAAAGCGTAGCCGTCTATTTTTTTCAGATTGTTAGGGAATCTGAAAGATCTGAGGTTCTCACATGCATCAAATGCAAGAGAACCTACCGTTTCAATTGAATTCGGGAAATTGATTGTACGGAGATACTTGCATCCGCTGAAGCAGCCGTCAGGTATTGCTTTAAGGCTGCTAGAAAGAGAAACAGTTGCAAGGTTGGTGCAGCCTTCAAAAGCTCTGTTGCCTATATTTGTAACACTTGAAGGCATAGTTACCTGCTGGATAGATTTGTTTTGTGCAAAGGCACCGCCTGCGATACTCTTTACACCGCTTGGAATACCTACATTTCTTGTTGCGCTTGAACCGTCAAGAACTACATTGTTATGAATAATGAGGAGATTGGTCTTGGCATGGTTCTTGAGCCATGGAGTATTATCAAATACCTTTTCACCAAAATTTGTTACACTTGAAGGAACAGAGATAGAACTGAGATTTGAGCAATAACTGAATACTCCGTCTCCTAAGGTCGTAACTGTCGAAGGAAGCGTAACTGAACTGAGAGATGTACAGCTGTTGAAAGCATAGTTATCTATTGATGTTACACCTGAAGGTATAGAAACAGATTTCAAAGCTCTGCAGTAGGAGAAAGCTCCGGCTCCGATTTTTTTGATATTCGAGGGTATTGTGAAGCTTGTAAGGCTGGAACACGAACCGAAAAGATTGTCGGGAAGAGCTGTAAGCTTATTTGCCTTCATGGTTGCGGTTTTCAGGTTATAGCACATGTTGAAGGCGCCGTCGCCCAGCATTTTGATAGCTGCCGGAAGTGAGACTGATGTGATGCCTGTATTCTGGAAAGCGTAATTTCTTATTGCTACGATGGAAGAAGGTATGGAAACGCTTGTCAGATTTGTACAGCCTCTGAATGATGAATCACCGATTGATGTGTAGCCACTCGGGATAGTAACAGATTTTATGGTAGTGTTGAAAGCGAAAGCGTTTTCATCAATACCTGAAACTGTACATACTGTACCGTTGATGGTAACTTTTGTAGGAAGAGTTACCGATGTCGCACTTCCTATATAACTTGTAAGTGTAGCTGCGGCAACAGAACGTCTTGTAAAAGTGAAGTCACCTGATTTTACGGCTGCTTCTGCAACGATAGGTGTGGGCGAAAGAGTGAACTTTCCTGCATTTGGCGCAATGGTACCTGCTGAGATAGCGCAGAGTGTCAGGGCAAATGCAATAGTCTTTTTGATGCCTGTTTTCATAATGATTCTCCTTTGTCGATTTTATTAACGTCAGTAAAAACGTCCTGTTCATTATATCATTTTATCAGAAGCAGAACAAGTCGGAAATTGCCTTCTATTGTTTTCTCCCCATTTATTGCGATTGCGGGACCCGGCTGCACCGGGAAGATAAAGAATCTGGAAAGTCAAAAAAAGAAAAAGCTCCTTATTCGGAGCTTTTTCTGTATGGTAATTACTTATTGTTGATCTTATTCTTGAGAAGAGAAAGGTCAGTGCTGTTGAGTTTTCCGTCATAGTTAAGATCTCCGTAGAGAGAACGGAAGGCAGAATTTGGTGATACGCCTGTAAGGATATAGGAATTGAGCCAGTTTACATCGGTAGAATTAAGTATTCCGTCTGCCTTCACATCGCCCATGGGAATGTTGCATTCTATCACGATTTTCTCATCCTCATAGCCTGTTGACCTGCGCTCGATATGAGTCTTTACGTGTGATCCTGATGAGTCCATCCTGAGCATTTCCTTGTCTGATACCAGGAACCATTTATTATTTGGCTTGCTTCCGCCGTCATCCCAGTAGGCGTCGATGTTGAACCAGTTGCCGTCGATCTTGACAACGTTCCATGCATGAAGGAATTTTGGAGGTATAGTAACGACGGGGTCGGCAGCTTCTACGATTTCGGCAGTGATACCTGCCTTGGTGAGAAGCAGATTATAGCCCTTTGCCCATCCTTCGCATACGGCAACTCCGTTGAGGAGGATAGAGGATTCGCAGTGATATTCCTTCCAGTAGTCAATATCACTGGGATAATTGGTATTTCCGTGCTGTTCCTGCCACAGGTCACGGGGACTGCGTCCGTTGGCGCACATCCACTTTTCAAGCTCGTAAGTCATCTGGAGCGTATTGTAATTCGGGTGCTGAGCCTTGATCTGGTCTACTACTGCCTGTGCCTTTTTATCCACGAAATCCTGGATAAAGCCGATATTATCTGTCTTACTGAAATATTTCTTTACGAATCTTTCCTTGTAGACGGATACATTATAACCTGAACGGCTTACTACCGTGGTATTGTTGAGCTCCTTCAGGTTCAGGCATTTTTCAAATGCCAGTGCGTCAATATCGTAGTTAACATTGTCCTTGACACCTGAGATGTTGCTGAGTGATGAACAGTTGTAGAATGCTTTTTCTTCTATCTTTTTGAGATGTTCGGGGAGGGTGATACTTGTGAGAGCGGAACAGTTCCTGAAAGCTGAATTTTTGATAGTCTCGATTCTGCTGGGAAGAACTATACTGCTGAGTTTCTTGCAGCCGGAGAAGGTCTCCTCAGGTATAACGGAAAGGTAGGTCGGGAGCTGTACAGATTTGAGACTTGTGTAACCGGAGAAAACGCTGTTTCCGATCTCGGTAATATATGTTGGCATAGTGACAGAGGTAAGGTTGGTACAATCCGTAAAAGCGTTCTGTCCTATAAGAGTAAGAGCTGTTGGCATAACAACATTGGTGATTGCAGTGGAGCCATAGAAGGTATATGAGGGTATCTTTTTAACGGTGGAGGGAATATTTACTGTTCCTTTCGCTTTTGAAGCGTCGATGATAAATCCGTTTTTTATAACAAGGCCGCTGGTGCGGGGCTGATTATTGATCCATTTAGTGTTCCTGAATGTACTGTTTCCGAAGTCAGTCACAGAAGAAGGAAGTGATACGCTGTAAAGATTTGTACATTCTGCGAATGCATTGGTTGCGATTGACGTTACACTTGAAGGGATAGTAACAGAGGAAAGAGAGGAACAGCCGTAAGCAAAGCTGTCACCGATTTTCTTGATAGATGACGGTATATTGAGGCGTGTAAGTGAATAACATCCGGTGAACAGCCCCTCCTTCAATTCAGTGATGATGGTCGTATTTATATTTGCGGTCTTGAGCTGCGAGCAGCGGGAGAAAACGTAGGTGCCAAGGATCTTTACCTTGCTGGGGATAGTTATGTTGGTAATGGAAGTACCTTCAAAAGCACGGTTGTTTATTGCCACCAGAGTTGAAGGCAGATAAACGTTTGTGAGACTCGAGCAGTTCATAAATACACGGTCTCCTATTGATGTATAACCTTCCGGTATAGTTACAGACTTGACGTTCGTGTTGCGGAATGCATCAGAATCAATGCCTGAAACTGTACATACTGTACCGTTGATGGTAACTTTTGTAGGAAGAGTTACCGATGTCGCACTTCCTATATAACTTGTGAGTGTAGCAGCTGCAACAGAACGTCTTGTGAATGTGAAATCACCTGATTTTACTGCTGCTTCCGCAACGATAGGCGTTGGGGAAAGTGTGAGCTTTCCTGCATTTGGTGCAATGGTACCTGCTGAAATCGCACAGAGTGTCAGAGCAAATGCGATAGTCTTTTTGATGCTTGTTTTCATTATGATTCTCCTTTTGTGTTAATATTAACGTCAATTAAAACGTCCTGTTCTTTATAACATTTTATCAACGGCAGGGAAAGACGGAAATTGCTTTTTGATGATTTCTCCCCATTTGTTGCGATGATTGAACGGGAAAGTTTTATTTGACAAGTGAAATGGTCACTTTTCGGTTGAAAGGTGACCGTATCCTTTTTATGATAAAAATTACTTCTTGGAGATCTTGCTCCAGATTGACTGAACGTCCTTTGAATCAATAACTCCGTCGATATTTATGTCGGCACATGTCTTGTTGAAGGTGCCGCTGATATAGCCGTTATTCTTATAGTAATATGTTACTGCATTAGCGTCTGAACTGTCTATTTTTCCGTCAAGGTTGACATCACCGAGAGCTGTATCGCATGTGTATATTTTATTAATTTGTCCATAATTGTTTTCTCTGCGCATTACGTATTGCTGATTATGACAGCGTGACGTATTGTTCTTTATCTCGTAATCCTTGAGCTCCTGAGAAGAAACCAGGAATAAGCTGCGCTTTGACTTGCTGCCGTTATCATCCCAGTATGCATCGATATTGAACCATACTTCATCCATTTTTACCACGTTCCATGCATGATTCTCTCCTCCGCTGGTATTGATGCCGCCTACGATTTCAGAGGTTATTCCTGCTTTTCTGAGCAGCAGATTATAGCCCTTTGCCCAGCCTTCACATACGCCGACACCGTTAAACAATACGGATAGTTCATTGTGGTATTCAGGTCTGTTCTCCAGTCCCTGAGGATAGTTTTTGTTTCCGTATGTCTGATACCAGTATTCCTTGGGACTGCATCCCTGTGAGCATATCCAGTCTTCCAGTGCTGCTGCTGTCTGAGCCTGGGTATACTTGGGATTAGCGTTTTTAACCTTATTGACTACATATGTACAGATATAATCAAGGTAATCCTGTAAGAATCCGATTTTTTCTCCCTTGCTAAAATATTTTCTTGTAAACGCTTCATTGTAGAATCTTATGCTGCCGTCTGAATTCCTGGAAACAAAGTACTGACCATTGATCTTCTTTAAAGCTGTTGCAGTCTCAAATGCATCTGAAGCAATACTGTAATTATAGCCGGTATTGACATTTGTGATCTCTGAAAGTGATGAACAGCCGTAAAATGCTCCGTTACCGATAGTTTTAAGATTTGAAGGAAATCTGAATTTCGTCAGATAAGAACAGCCGCTGAATACGCTGTTGCCGATGGTTTCAACAGAATCAGGCACACTGATCGAACGGATACTGTAACAGGAGTTGAAGGCTCCGGTCTGAATGGTTTTAAGACCTTTCTGCATATTAACGGTTGCAAGGTTTGAACATCCGGAGAAAGCGCTTTCTCCGATATATGTAACACTTGAAGGGATGGTGACCTGCTGGATGTATCTGTTGCCGGAAAATGCTCCGCCTGCTATGCCCTTGGTGCCGCTGGGGATAGAAACGTTTCTTGTAGCGCTTGAACCGTCGATTACAACATTGTTATGGATAACAAGAAGATTTGATTTTGAATGGTTTTTTAACCATGGAGTATTTAGGAATACCTGTACTCCGAAATCTGTTACGCTTGAAGGGATAGAGATCGAGCTGAGTTTTGAACAATCAGCAAAAGCGTAGTTATCAAGAGTTGTAACGCCTGAAGGAATCGTGAATGATTTTAATGATGTGCAGTTCTGGAAAGCTCCGCTGCCGATGGTTCTGATGTTTGAAGGAAGAGATACACTTGTAAGGTTCGGGCATGAGCTGAATGCGTCATTCGGAATAGTTTTAAGATTGTTTGCGGGCATGGTAACGCTTTTAAGACTGGTACATCTGTTGAATACCTGAGCCTCCATACTTTTAAGGGCAGAAGGAAGAGTAACAGAAGTAAGTCCGGTTTCCTGGAAAGCGGAACTTCTTATTGAAATAACGGTAGAAGCGATAGATACGCTTGTAAGGTTTGAACAGCCTCTGAAAGCGCGGGTACCGATATTTGAGTAGCCGTAGGGAATATTTACGGATCTCAGATTTTTATTGTATTCAAAAGCACCGGTGTCGATGCCTGATACAGTGTATGTCTGTCCGTTGATGACAACACTGGTGGGCAGTGTGATACTGCTTGCGCTTCCTTTGTAGGAAGTCAGAGTTGCGGAACCGACAGAACGGCGGGTATAAACATAATCGCCTACTTTTTCTGCTGATGCGACGATAGGTGTGGGGGAAAGTGCAAACTTTCCTGAATTTGGTGCAATGGTACCTGCTGAAATCGCGCAGAGTGTCAGAGCAAATGCGATAGTCTTTTTGATGCTTGTTCTCATTTTTAATTCTCCTTTTAATTAATTGTGCGATATAGCGATTTATATATATCACTTGGGATATTATATAATTTTTATATGTGCTTATCAAGTCGAAAATTGCTTTCTGTTAATGTATGTTTAACATTTTTTGCGCACGAAAATAACAAAATAATGACCTGCTTTTCAGCTTAAATTAGAGAAAAGCTCCTGCGTAAGAGCATTTCTCTTGGTTTATAACAATTATGCTTTGCTCAGCATATTTTAAGGCAACACCGCATATATAGCGATCACGAAAAAACGTAACCAGTCAAAAAGCTGAATACGCAGAAATAAGTTCATATTTCATCCGCAGGGCGCACTGAATCAAGCCGTCAACCCGTAATGACAAAACCGCCAAAGGATATGTTAAATAAATAAGCGTTTCCTCAAAATGAAGAAACGCCTATTTAAAGCCTTTTGTGTTGGTGGAGCATAGGGGATTAGAAGAGACCCAAAGCACTTTTTGTAATTTGTGCTGTTTCGAGTAATTGCTTGTATTTCGCCATTTCAGAGCATTTTGTTTAATTTCATTTTTACTGATTTTTGGTGATTTTTTGCCACAATAAGTAACAAATAAAGAACAAAAATCTAAAGTAGCGTACCTTTCCATGCTAATAAAAAATAGCGTCGAATTTGTTGTTCTTCTGCATGATGTCACTCTCAAACGTACCACTTTTAAGGCGGTATTATATGTGATTTTGTAACTTTGATATATTTACTTAAACTGGAGTTTGAAAGAAAAAGAATATCTTATTCTGTTTTTTATTGACACAACTTATCAAAAATGTTATAATGTTTTATATAATATCGCAGATATATTGTTCAGGAGTGATAAAATGAAAAATGCTCATTCAATAGATAATCGAAATCAAACAATAAAAGAACATCTAATAGGCGTAGCAGAAAAAGCAGCCTCAAATTCAGTTGAGCTTATGCGTGATTATGCATATAAAGCAGGTATTGCGCATGATATCGGTAAGTATGCGGAAGATTTTCAGAAAAGACTTAAAGGAAGTACTATAAAATATGAACATTCTGCCTGCGGTGCTATAGAAATAGGAAAACTTGTAAAAAATGAAGTAGATGAACAAATGACATATATGCTTCAATACTGTATTGCAGGACATCATACAGGATTGCCTGACGGTGGTACAGCTGCTGATAATGCGGACACGGACAGTACTCTTCATGCAAAACTTAAACGCATGGAAAAATATAAAGGTACAGCTGATTACAGTTCATACAAGGACGAAGTAAAGCTTGAACTGCCTGATTATTCAGAGCTTACAGCAATTCTTCACAAATCTAAAGACACGACTGAATTGATTGAGACATACGCTTTTTTCACTCGATATCTTTTTTCTTGCCTTACTGACGCAGACTATATTGATACAGAGATTTTTTATTCGCCTGATATAGAAAGAGGGCTTAAATCTGATTTTGTAGAAATGCTTGAAATAATTGATAAGAAACTCAATTCCTTCACGTTAGATACTCAGTTGAAAAAAGCAAGGAAGTCATTACAGGATCAAGCTTTTGAAAATTGTCTGAATGATTCGCGAATAAATATTCTTGATATGCCAACTGGTAGTGGAAAAACTCTTTGTAGTATGAAAATAGCTCTGAAAAAGCTTGTTGAGCATAAAAAGAAACGTATAATTTATGTTATCCCATATACCAGCATTATCGAGCAGACAGCTGAGATATTTGAAAAAATATTTGGTAAATATACAGATATAGTTCAGCATCATTCAAATTACTGCTATGATACAGAAAATGATTCTACGCTTGAAAAGCTTAAGCGTTCTACAGAAAACTGGGATGCTCCTGTTATAATAACTACAAGTGTCCAGTTTTTTCGGTCGTTGTATCATTATAATGTTTCATCGCTTAGAAAACTGCACAATATTGCCGATTCTGTGATAGTATTCGATGAAGTGCATATGCTTCCAAAAGAGTATTTACAGCCATGTCTAAGAGCCATAGGATATATTACAAAATATCTGAACAGCGGATGTATTTTTCTTTCGGCAACAATGCCTGATTATACCGAGATGTTTAAACGTTACATTGGTGATAATTCTTTTAAAGAGCTGATTACTGATAAGAAAGACTTTAGTTTCTTTCAGAAATGTATATATTCTTATATCGGAATGACTGACATGGAAAGTATTGCTGAAAAAGCTATGAGGTATGGTTCAAGCTTGATTATTGTTAATAGCAGAAAAACAGCCAGAAATACCTATCAGTTATTATCAGGCAGGAAGTATCATCTGTCAACATATATGACGCCTCAGCATCGTTCCGAAACAATAGAGCATATACGCGAAGATTTAATAAATCTGCGTGAACATCCGGATACTGCTCCTAAAATAACAGTTGTATCTACTTCGCTTGTTGAAGCTGGAGTCGATTTTGATTTTCAGGCGGTATTCCGACAGCTTGCAGGACTTGACAGCATTTTGCAGTCGGGTGGAAGATGCAACCGTGATGGTAACCTGGATCACGGAGATGTTTTTATTTTTGAGATTGATGAGAAACCTAAAGATGATATGAAAGTTCGTTCCAGTATAGTAAAAGATATGCTTGACAAAGGGAATGATATCTCATCCGAAGAATGTATAAAAGAGTATTACAACAGACTTTTTAATTTTTCTGATGATGTCATTGAAGAGAATACTATTGCTAAGAAATGTAGCGGATTTGACAGAATACCATTCAGGACGTATGCAGAAAGCTTTGAACTTATTAAGGACGAAACAATAAGTATTGTCATAGATAACTGCGATGAAACATCAGATCTTTTAGCTCAAATTAGATTTGGTGGTAAAGATGCCCGAAGGAAGCTACAACGTTTTACTGTATCGCTTAAATTACATGGAGAGTTTGATAATGCGCTGAAATCAGGATTGATACATGACACAGGATATGGTGTATATGTACTTTCAAATAATGATTATTATAAAGATGAAACAGGACTTGATATCAATTATCAGCCGGATTACATTTATTAAAGAAAGGGAAGGTCAATTTGAGTTATGGTTATAAAATAATGGTTGAGGGCGATTATGCGCTATTTACTCGTCCCGAAATGAAAGTGGAGCGTGTGAGTTATGATGTTCCAACGGTCTCCGCTATGGAAGGGCTGATAAAATCAGTCTACTGGAAGCCTGCTATTCGTATTGTTGTGGACAGGATAATAGTTTTCAATCCTATAAAATTCATTAACGTAAGAAGGAATGAAATAAAAACCAAGATTCCTCAAAGATCGGTTTTATCACAGATGAATGGTAATAGCAGCCCTGAGATATATGCTTCTGAGGCAAGAAGTCAACGTGCAGGTATGCTGCTTAAAGACGTAAAGTATGGTGTTGAGTTCCATTTCGAGCTTACAGGACTAAGGTCTGATCATGAAGATGAAAGTGAAGAGAAGCACTATAATATTATGCTTCGACGACTGCGCAATGGTCAATGCTTCAGACAGCCGTGCCTTGGCTGCAGGGAGTTTTCTGTAAGCAGAATAGAACTTGTTGATGATTTTGATTTGTCGCAAGTAGATACTTCACTGAAAGGTGATATTGACCTCGGTTTTATGCTATACGGTGTAAAGTTTGCTGACTGTGGTAAACCCATAAACAATAATTGGGATGAACCCAAATTTTCCGACAAAGCAGATCCGATGTATTACCGTCCTCATATGATAGACGGAGTTATTGATGTTTCAAAATACAGGGAGGGGATAATATGCTGATAAAAGCACTGTGTGATTATGCTGATAAGCAATCAGCAAATGATGATTCAAAGAAAATCCCCGATGGTTTTGCGGAACAAGAGATACATTACCGTATAATCATTTCTGAGGCTGGTGATTTAAAGGATATAATTCCGTTTAATGAGAAAAAGACAATCAAGGATAAAAAAGGCAACGATAAAACTGTTGAGGTACCGAGAAAAGCAATCCTTCCTGTAAGGACTCAGAAACCAGGAATAGAATCAAATTACATTGAGCATCGCCCGTTGTATATTTTTGGTCTGAATTATGATAATGATTCTTTTACTCCTGATGACAAAACAAATAAAGCAAAAAAATCTCATGCTGCATTTGTTGAACATGAACTTGCGTTTTTGGAAGGAATTGAATCTCCAGCTTGTAGTGCATACAAAAAATTCCTCGAAAAATGGACTCCTGAAGGTGGCGTTAAGAATCCTTTGCTGAAAGAGCTGGGAAAGGGATATAAGGGGGCATATTTTGGTTTTTCAATTGAAAATGAGTCCAATTACCTCGAAAAAGATGAAGAATATATCAGTAAATACTTGAAAGGTTTTTCTGAAAAAAATGAAAGCAAAGATGACGAGGTACAATCAATATGTGGTATTTCAGGTGAAAAAGCAGTTCAGGCAAGACTTCATGATAAAATTATGAAGTTTCCTGGCGGACAGGCGTCAGGCTGTCAGCTCGTATGTATGAACGACACTGCATTTGAATCCTACGGCAAAACCCAGTCGTATAACAGCAATGTTTCTGAAAAGACAATGAAAAAATATACAGCTATTTTCAATAAGCTGCTGTCAGATAAAAAACACTATTGTCTTTTAGGAGATATGGTGATTATATGGTTCGCTGTAAAAAATGACGATACAGTAGAATGTGATATTTTCTCGTCATTTTTTGGTAACACTAATGACAAAAAAGCAGAAGAAGATATTGCTTCATTAATGGCACAAGCAAGAAAAGGCTTTACTACTGATATTTCAATAGACAAAAGTGTCACGTTTTATATTGTAGGTTTGACTCCGAATTCATCAAGAATATGTCAGAAATTTATATATAAAGGTAATTTTGGAGATGTGCTTGGTAATCTTTTGAAGCATCAGGGCGATATGATGATAAACGAAAGCAACACACGTCCTGTGTATTTTGGCAGTATTACAAGAGAATTGATATCGCCTAAATCGACAAACGATAAAGTACCACCGCCTTTAATGTCGGCTATAATGCTTTCTGCACTCAATAACACAAAATATCCCGATGCACTATTGTCGACGGTTATAAGACGTGTGAAAACAGACACTGATGACGATAAAAATCATTTTATCAAGCTCAATGATATACGAGCAGGCATAATAAAAGCCTGTCTTAACAGAAAAAACAAAAAGGAGGAAATAACCATGGCATGGAATGAAGAAAACAATAATCCTGCTTATCTCTGCGGCGGACTTTTTGCGGTATTAGAAAAGATACAGCAGGATTCTTCGGGAGGAAATCTTAATCGCACTATCAAGGATTCATACTTTGCTTCAGCTTGTTCAAGACCTGCAAGTGTATTTCCAAAGCTTGCAAAGTTATCACAGAACCATTTGAGAAAGGTGAGCGATGGTGCGGAGGTATATTACAATAAAATGATAGGTAATATTATGAATAGTCTTGACGGCGAGTTTCCTGCGACACTTAATCTCGATGATCAGGGACGTTTTATCGTAGGTTATTATCAAATGAACAAGAAATTATATACTTCTAGTGAAGGTAAATGAAAGGATGGTCAATTATGGAAAACAATGCAATTAAGAACAGATATGAATTCGTTATACTTTTTGATGTTGAGAACGGTAATCCCAATGGAGATCCCGATGCAGGCAATATGCCGAGAACTGATCCAGAAACATCATATGGTATCGTTACAGATGTATGTCTTAAACGCAAGATAAGGAACTTCGTTGAACTATACAAGGAAGGCGAGGGAGGTTATAATATCCTTGTCAAGGCTGATCGCTCACTCAACTCAAAATTTACTGAAGCATATGATGCATTAGGCTTGGATAAAGGTCAAAAAGGCAAGAAAACAGATGATGTAAAAAAAGCTCAGGAATACATCTGCGCAAACTATTATGATGTTCGTACTTTCGGTGCTGTTATGAGTACCGGTGATGATCCTTGCGGAATAGTAAGAGGTCCTGTACAGATTAATTTTGCAAAGAGTATCGATCCTGTTTATGTTCAGGATATAACGGTTACACGTCAGGCAGTTACAACGGATAAGGATTTTAATGAGAAAAAGCAGAGTGAAATGGGTAAAAAGAGTTTTATTTCTTATGGACTTTATCGTGCAGAGGGCTATGTTTCTGCAATGCTTGCACAAAAAGTCACTGGTTTTTCAGATGAAGATCTTGAACTACTGTGGACAGCGATAATCAATATGTTTGAAAATGACAGAAGTGCTGCAAGAGGTAAAATGTGTCTCAGAAAACTGTATATTTTCAAGCACGAATCTGCTATAGGAAATGCTCCGGCACATATTCTCTTCGATAAGATCAAGATTGAAAGAAAGGCAGGAATTGAACCGCCAAGAAAATTTGATGATTATGATATTACAGTTGATAAGGATATGCCTACAGGCGTTGAAATGATTGAAAAGATATGAACGATCATACTATTAATATCCGTTGTATTCAGCATTATATGTATTGTCCGAGAAGATTTGCACTTCTTGAGTTGAATGATGACTGGTCTGAGAATGCATTTGTGATCAAGGCAAATCTACAGCATCAGCACGTTCATGACGGCAGTCATTCATATTCTGACAGTCAAAAGATAGTTCGCAGCGGAATTTCTGTCTACAATGATGCGGAGGAATATGATATTTTCGGTATTACCGACTGCATAGAATTTGTTCGCAGTAATTCCGGAACTGTGCTTAATGGACATGACGGGTATTTTCAGGTGCATATCATAGAATATAAACCGAAAGCTCCCAAGAGTGATGATTTCAATGAAATTGACGCAATACAGGTGTTTGCGCAGAAAATATGTGCGGATCAAATATGGAAATGTGACAGTGAAGCTTATATCTATTACTCTGATACGCGAAAGCGTGTTAAGCTTCCGTTTGATACGGAGTATAAAAAATACGATGCTATGCTTAGACAGCTGCTTTCCGAAATGAGGAAGCTTCTTGAAGAAAAGAAAATGCCTGTACGAAAAAAGGGGCAGAAATGCTCGGGATGTTCAATGGCAGATATCTGTTTTCCGAAAGAAAAAAAGTACAGTGTCAGGGATATAGTCATGTCTCAGAAAGGAACTGATATCCAATGAAAAAATTGTTGAATTCGCTTTATATTCTTGATGAGACTGCCTGGCTTACCCTTGACGGCGAAAACATTGTCTGCAAATGCGAGGATAAAGAAAAGTTCAGACTGCCTTTTTCTAATCTTGAAGATATCTACTGCTTCAACTATCTTGGGTGTTCGCCTGCCTTAATGGGAAAGTGTGCCAATCTGGGCATTAATATCAGCTTTATCTCACCACAAGGACATTTTCTCGCCAGAGTACAAGGTAAAACAAAAGGAAATATTTTCCTTAGAAAGGCTCAGTTTGAGCGCTTTGCCAAGCCTGATATTTTGCTCCCTCAAAATACTGTTGCCGCAAAGCTTTCAAATACAAGATATCTTATAAAGCGCTCCATGAAAGACAACCCTAAGCTCGATACTGACGGTGAACTGAGCAGATGTATTGAATATCTTGAAAGCGGCATGGAGCACGTTTACGAGCTGAATGATACGGAAACTATAATGGGACTTGAGGGAAGCTGTGCAAAGTCATATTTCAATATTTTTGATAAGCTTATACTTAGTCAGAAAGAAGATTTTACGGTAACGGGAAGAACCAAACGTCCGCCTCTTGATCCTGTGAACGCTGTTCTTTCGTTTTTATATACTATAATGACAAGCTCATATACTTCTGCTCTTGAAAGTGTTGGACTTGACAGCTGTTACGGCTTTTATCATGCATTAAAATCAGGCAGAAGCAGTTTGTCATGTGACCTTGTTGAGGAAACACGCTGTATAGCTGAAAGATTAGTCCTTACGCTTATCAATTTGAAAAAACTGAACATTTATGATTTTGACAGACAGGAAAGCGGTGCGGTATATCTCTCTAAGGACGGAAAGAAAAAGGTTCTTTCTGCATGGCAGGAAAAAAAGAGAAGTACAATAACACATCCATATCTTGGAGAAAAAATACCGCTTGGCATTCTTCCGTTTATCCAGAGTTCGCTGCTTGCAAAATATATCAGAGGAGAAATAGAAGAATACCCATGTTTCCTTATGAAGTAGGTGATCAATATGATGGTTATAGTTAGCTATGACGTATCTACAACTGATGCAAAGGGAAAAAGCAGACTGAGAAAAGTTGCAAAAGAATGTCAGAATTACGGGCAGAGAGTACAGAATTCAGTGTTTGAGATAGATGTTGATTATGGTACTTTTCTGAAAGTTAAAGACAGCCTTTTAAAGCTTATTGATGAAGCTCATGACAGTATCCGATTTTATTATCTCGGAAATAACTGGAAACGTCGAGTTGAACATTATGGTTCAAAGTCGACATATGATCCCGAAGGTGTTCTTATAATTTGAAAAGCGAACCCATTATAATATTAAAAACGCGGCAGGTTCGCCTGCCTAAATACAATGCTTATGAATGAAATATGAACAAAATCGTATGATTTTGCTTATAAATGTCCGCTCACAGTGGCTGTGCGGCTCTTTATACACAATATATAGGGTCGCGCCCCACGTGGGCGTGTGAGTTGAAATTATCTCTGAGAGCTACAAGCTCATTCACACGCTTCGTCGCGCCCCACGTGGGCGTGTGAGTTGAAATCTGATCGAGCGCCTTGAAAAGATGCACAGTCTAAGTCGCGCCCCACGTGGGCGTGTGAGTTGAAATTATGACATAGACAAGCTAATAGCTGAATTATTCCGTCGCGCCCCACGTGGGCGTGTGAGTTGAAATATTCCTGATTATCAAGTACCACCACCTGAACCTGTCGCGCCCCACGTGGGCGTGTGAGTTGAAATGTTAAACAAATGTATTTTGATATTCGTTCTAAAAATAGTCGCGCCCCACGTGGGCGTGTGAGTTGAAATAATTGGATTTCTTCAATACCTTTACAACGATTCTGTCGCGCCCCACGTGGGCGTGTGAGTTGAAATTTACAACGTAACAATTGACTATTTAGCAGGGAGGTAAGTCGCGCCCCACGTGGGCGTGTGAGTTGAAATACTCTTGAGGCAACAGGTGCATGAGGTACCGTGTAATGTCGCGCCCCACGTGGGCGTGTGAGTTGAAATTTCTCGGACGGTAGTAAGGAAGGACAAAGGAATGTCGCGCCCCACGTGGGCGTGTGAGTTGAAATCTTTATAGTCAAGGTGGTGGCTCATTCATGAATGTCGCGCCCCACGTGGGCGTGTGAGTTGAAATCATACAATCAGCAACATCTATTCGCCGGAATCGGTCGCGCCCCACGTGGGCGTGTGAGTTGAAATCATAACCGATTGAAGTATCTTCCTTC